>Ga0163162_10000039_pt1 | contig 137338 bp, 122 predicted proteins | sample S55metaG_FD_115310 | JGI IMG/M metagenome (GOLD analysis project Ga0163162, IMG submission 115310) | Switchgrass rhizosphere microbial communities from Kellogg Biological Station, Michigan, USA - S5-5 metaG | ecosystem: Host-associated > Plants > Roots > Rhizosphere > Soil | place: USA...
GAAGAGTTCCTCGGCCAGCGCGACGATGATGCCCGCAGGGCCTCGCATGTAGCAGAGTCTGTACTTGTCCTCGTACTGGGCCACCTCGCCGACGAGTTCGGCGCCGTTGGCGCGCAGGCGAGCCACTCCTATTCAATTACTTGCCAGTCAGCTCTTTCTTTCGCTCGGAGAGCATGTACTCCCTTCGGCATACTGAAAGACTTAACATAACGATCCAGTCGCGCTTCGGAATCGCCGCCGCAGTTGGTAGAAATGACTATCGCATAACTTTGATCAGTTATGATGATGTAGCTGCGGTCGCAAGGGTCAGCCATCATATTGCCGGCCTCGTAATAAGCCGGCACTTTCTGCTTTCCAATGAGCATAGGCTTGAAGATCACCGGATGCTTGCCAGAAACTGGATCTCCGGCGGCATTGGTGCATTCGACACACTCCCACCTGTTCAATTTTGTGTTGTAGGTGAACCCGCCGACCGCCTTCACAGCCATGCCCAACGTACGCTTCGGAACACGCTTAACGCGCACACCGGATTTCGCATCTGCGGCCGAAGCAAAAAACGGCATTACGAAACACACCACTGCTACAAAAATCACAAAATGTCTTTTTCGCATGATTTTATTCTCCTGGATTCCTTTCTGCTCAAGTACTAAATCGATCATCGATACTCCGAGACTTATGCATAACTGCGTCTTTAGCGTCATGACTTACTGAAAGCTGAAAGCCATGACAGGGGCAAACGCGCACTCTTAACAACGTTTGTTTGACGGTGTGAAAAGGCAGGAAGGCAGTTGCTATTGCACAGTGAGAAGCAGTGCCCTTCGCACAAAACAAGGCGATTCTCTCAAGGGTCGGGGGAATGAGATTATCCTCGATTTTAGTATGCTGTTTTGGAGCGGGCTCACTATAAGCATCCAGCCTGCGGATGACAAGTAAATTTTAGGTGGATTGCGAAATCGCTAGCCGGACCGCAATCTGGATTTCCAGGCATAGTTCTAAAGCCCGGATGCAAGAATTTCTTTCACGAGGTGTCGAATTCCGCCCGGCCGTTCGACTATATGGTGAAGGCAGGGCAACTGGCCCGCCCAAAGACTTAAGATTGAAGACCATTACAGGAGAAAAAATCATGCCGCAATACCTCGTTGCTAACTACCTCCGCGACGACTTCGACCCGTCCACCGTAACCGAAGCGATGATCGAGGAGATTCACGCGCTCAACCGCGAAATGATTGCTGCCGGCGTGAGGAAGTTCGCTTGCGGAATTTCCCCGGCTAGCAACGCCAAGACAGTGCGGAAGCAACCTGATGGTAGGGTGCTGGTCACCGATGGGCCATACACCGAGACCAAGGAGCACATGGGCGGTTTCTGGATACTGGAAGCTGCCGATATGGGCGAGGCACTCGCGTGGGCGCGCAAGGGCGCCATCGCATGCGATACAGCGGGCGAGGTGCGCGAACTTCTATTCTTCCCGGACCCGAATGCAGCAACGGAATAGTCTGGCCGCGGCGTGCCGGCGTTAAGCCAGTTTTGAAATGGGAAATAAGCTACCCGTAATGTCTTAGTATGAACGTACGAGAACAAATCCAAAAGTATATTGCGAGCCAACCTGAACCAAAACGCAGCGACATGCAGGCGTTGCATCGCATGATTCTGGAAGTAATGCCAGCATGTAAGTTATGGTTCCTGGATGGTAAAAACAGTGAGGGTAAAACTGTTTCTAATCCTAATATTGGGTATGGACTTCAGACGCTAAAATATGCCGACGGCACAACCAGAGAGTTTTATCAAATTGGTTTGAGCGCGAACAAAACCGGAATCTCTGTCTATATCCCTGGTATCGAAGATAAGAAATACTTAGCCCAGACATATGGGGAAAAACTCGGCAAGGCGAGCGTGACCGGGTATTGCATTCGGTTCAAGACTCTAAAGGATATAAACACCGGGATTCTTGAAGCGGTAATACGATATGGGTTTGAGGCTCAGAAGGAAAAGGCAGCCTGATGAAATTATGAAAAGCAAAATCAAGCTTGTTCTCGTTCTTGTGTTGTTTTGTGCCGCAGGTTCGGCATATGGCCAAAAGAGCAAGTCATATTCGCAGGAGGATGCCCAAGTCTATGACGGGCGGATTCAACCGGTCAAAGGTAAGGTGGTTTATCTCGAAAAGAACCACGAAAAGATACCAGCCTCGGGCCAGTATCTGGTTTTCCAACGGGACGGTTGCAAGGATTGCTTAATCGCAACGCACACGGATGGCGAAGGAAACTATAAGCTCTTGTTAGGCGTTGGCAAATACAAACTCATCGTTCAATTCAAAGATTGTGGTTACGCACCAACCGAGGACTGCGCCGGGCACAATTACCTCGAAGCTAACCAGCCCCAATATCTTGTCGTGGAACGTGGCCCATTATATTCGGGTGAATTCAATATCGAACTCGTTTCACCAAAACACTGAAACCGAGATTCAGGAGACATGGAATTCAACCCAAGTAACCCTGTTATCAACCTCTGTGTTCAAGGTATGGACATGGAAGGAAAAGGCGAACCTGAAGAAGCGAGCAGACTATTCCTTCAAGCCTGGAACGAATCGACAAACGACTTTGAAAGATTTACTGCTGCTCATTTTGTGGCTCGACATCAAACAAATGTTCCCGACAAATTAAAATGGCTCGAAACAGCGCTGCAGTTTGCCTTAAAGATAAATGACGAAGCGGTTAAGGCAGCTTTTCCTTCTCTATATTCAAACATTGCCAAATGCTATGAAGACTTAAACGATCCTGACAACGCAAAAAAGAATCATGAATTAGCAGATTCGTTCAAGGGCAAACCGTCTGACAACGGTCCGTTTTATCACGGCACGAAAGCAGACTTGCAGATTGGCGATTTTCTGACAGCGGGGAGCAGTTCAAATTACAAAACCAAACTCATAATGAATCACATTTATTTCACAGCGCTGGCTAATGGGGCGGGACTTGCCGCAGCCTTAGCCAAAGGCGATGGTCATGAACGTGTTTATGTCGTTGAACCAACCGGGAGCTTTGAGAATGACCCGAACGTTACAGACAAGAAATTCCCGGGTAATCCAACCCGTTCCTATCGCAGTCAAGCGCCATTGAAAATCGTTGGCGAGGTGAGAGATTGGGTGAGACAAACACCTGAGGACGTCCAAAAATGGCGAGAGAAGGTGGCGAATGTCAAAGGAGAAATTATTAATTAATTTCTGAAATGCGCACAATCGCCCCGACTGGTGCGTGAGCAGAAATAACTGAGAGAGATTGTGCGTGCGGGTTTCTTCGATGCCGGCCTGGCCGCCCCACTACGCGCCTCCTCACGATCGTATTACCCAGGGCACGCTGGTTCTTCACACGAACGAATTGCCGGACGCTAAACCATCGATCAAGACTTTTTCTATTTTATGAAACGAAGCTCAACAATATTTCTTCAGGTAGTCATCGTGCTGATCGGCATTGGCGCTCTTGCGTTACTGCTTTGGGAACCTCACATTGAGGGCAGGAATGTCCACGCCACACTCTTTCAAATCTATTTCCAGGATCCGTTCCTCGCGTATGCGTATATCGCGTCCATTCCGTTTTTTGTGGGGCTCTATCAGGCACATAAAGTGCTGGGATATGCCAGACAAAACAAAGTATTCTCGCCAGAGTCAGTGAAAGCCTTGCGGACTATTAAGTATTGCGCACTGGTAATTATCGGTTTTGTTGCGGTAAGCGTAATTTTCATGATCTTTGAAGACCGGGATGACCGGCCGGCGGGGGTTTTCATGCGCCTTCTCATTACCCTTCCTTCAATCGTCGTCGCCGTCGCGGCGGCGATGTTTGAACGGAGGTTGCAGCATGCCGTCGAAAAAACACTGAGAGCGGCTTGATCAGGCATTCACGCGCTGACGGACGTCGCCACTAGTTCGCTGGCGCTCCTGCGGGGCGCGAGTCCCCAAGCCGTTACAAACCAAGCGCCGACAGGGCGCCCTCCAATGAGCTTAGTTAACTGTTAGTAACGAATACTTCCGACGGTGGGCCTGTCGTTCTGACCTTCCCGCGATCGAGGACCACTGCCTGGGTACCCAGACGGACAGCCTCCGCCGTGTTGTGCGTGACGTAGATAAAAGGAATTCCCACGCGCCCCTGCGCCGCAGCGATTTCATCGAGCAAGCCGGATCGGGTTTCAAAATCCACCGCGGACAGCGGTTCATCAAGCAGAACAATCGCCGGGTCGGATGCGAGTGCGCGCGCCAGCGCAATCCGTTGCTGCTCGCCGCCGGACATGTTTTGCGGGTAGCGATGTCTAACGTGCTCGATCTTGAAAAGCGCCAGCATCGCCCTTCCCTCTTCACCCTTGAGTGCGTCGGTCCTGGCTTTACTTCCGTACATCACATTCTGTTCAGCCGTCAGATGCGGGAACAAAGCGTAGTCCTGGAAGACATAGCCCACGCGTCTTTCCTGGATTGAAAGATCAATGCCCGCCGCCGAGTCGAAATAAGACTGTTCGCCAATTCTGATGCGGCCCTCATCGGGAGTGATGATGCCGGCGATCGCGCGTAACGTCGTCGTCTTTCCCGAACCGGATGGTCCAAACAAAATCGTGATGCCCGCGGCCGCACTGAACGTCACGTCCAGATCGAAGTTCAAACTTTTGTCTGAATCGAGGCGCTTTCTGATGTCTACCTGCAAGAGCGTTTGACTAATAGCGCAGCGCCCCCTTTGTGAGCTTGCTCGTCAGGTAAACCGCGGCTACAGAGATACCGGTCAGAACCAACGCCAGCACTTGCGCGCGCTTATCTTCTCCGCTAATGACCGCTTCATAGATCGCAAGCGGCATCGTTTGCGTCCGGCCGGGAATATTTCCGGCGAGCATGAACGTCGCGCCGAATTCCCCCAGCGCTCGCGTAAAACTGAGCACCACGCCGGCCAGAATCCCTCGACGTGCGAGCGGCAAAGTAATGCGGAAGAAAGTTTCGAGCGGACGCTTGCCCAGCGTGTATGAAGCGATTTCGTATTGCGGGTTAACACCTTCGATCGCCGCGCGCGCCGACAGCACCATCAATGGCAGAGCGAGAACCGTCGCGGCAATAACAGCAGCTTGCCAGGTGAATGCGATCGTCCACCCGGTGATGTTGTAAATAGGCTCACCGAGCAAACCGTGGCGGCCCAACAGTACGATTAGGTAGTAGCCGGTCACGGTTGGCGGCAACACGAGCGGCAAAGTGAAGAATGCCGCCAGCACTTCCTGTCCACGGAACCGCCCTTTCGCCAGCAGCACGCCGAGCGCAAGACCCACCGTCGCAATGATCAAAGTAGCCATCGCAACGACCAGCAGCGAAAGCTTAAGCGGTTCCCAAATCATTTATCTATTTTGATCGAAGCGAATCCGTTTCTGGCCAGAACGGCCTGTCCCTCGCCACTGACGACCAGATCGATGAACTGTTGCGCGGCTACCTGGCTCTGGCTCTGCTTCACCAGGGCAATGGGATAAAGAATCGGATCGTGCGAATCGTCGGGCGCGGTGGCGACGACTCTCACTTTGGCCCCGGCGCTGATTGCGTCTGACCGGTAAACCAGGCCGGCATCAACTTCACCACGGATGAGGTAATCCAACACCTGCCGCACATCCTCCGCATAGATCAGCTTCGGCTGAATCTGCGGCAAAAGCTTGAGGCGCGTTAGCGTCTGTTCCGTGTATTGGCCGGCCGGGACTGTCTTCGGATTGCCCATCGCGATCTTCTTCACTTCAGCCTTCGTCAAATCCGCAAACGAAAAGCCTGCGCCGGATGCGGGCGTGATTAAGACGAGGGCGTTGCGGGCAAAGTCCTTTCTGCTGGAAGAGACAATCAAGCTCTTCGCGGCCAGGTCATCCATCTGTTTCGCGCCCGCGCTGGCGAACACATCCACCGGCGCGCCCGATTCAATTTGTTTTTGCAGCGCCCCCGAGGCGCCGTAATTGAAGTGAATCTTCGTCCCGTTGCGTTGTTCGTTCAGTTTCGCCAATTCATTGAACGCGTCCTTCAGACTGACAGCGGCTGATACGGTTAACTCTTTTTGGCTCGGCTGTTCTGACGGGGTGTTGGGTCGGCAGCCGGGCAGCAGAATCAGGCTAAGGGCCAGAAGCGCGGGGGCACGTAGTTGTTGAAGTTGTCGTCGCATTCTTGTCGGGACCGCCTGCGGTAGCGGGATTTGATCACCCCAGCGTGGATACAAGAAAAACCAGGCCCGCCCGCTACCGCAGGCGGTTCTGAACTAACCTCTGATGACCATGACTTCGGTGGCCTTGATTAGGGCGTAAACCTCCACGCCGTTCTTCAGACCCAACGCTCGCGCCGCATCGCTGGTAATGATGGAGGTGATCTCCTGGCCGCCGACGTCGATAGTCACCTGGACCAGCAACCCTTCGTAGCGCAAGTCAGTGATAGACCCCAGCAGTTTGTTACGCCCGCTAATCGCGTCAAGGCCGATCGGCTTTCCCCGTTTCGCTCGCGTGCGCCCGCTGCCAGTTACCCGCTCAATCTCGCTGCGCGCTATGCGGTGATGGCCACCGGCTGTTCGAGTGGTTCGTATCTTGCCCTTATAGATCCATTGCTTCAGCGTCGGATAACTAACGCCAGCCACCTTCGCCGCGTCCAGTGGTTTCAACAATTCGCTCATCGTATAAGCCCTTCCATGCGATTTAGTCAACGACTATAGCATCAGAGTATACGGTTTAATACGATTTGGAGTGGGTGGGGTTTGGTGGTCGTGGTGGTGGGCAAATCTGAAATGTCTCTTTTTCCCCTCCCATTGGGAGGGGCCAGGGGAGGGCTTACGAGGGTAAGAAAATTGAATGATCTTACGCGCGGCCTCGAAGGCCGCGTGTTCTCTCTTCTTAAATGGAGTGCGGACCAAAGCCCTCCCAACCCTCGCAGAGCGAGGGCTGATCACACGGCCTCAGGCCTAAACGACCGAACCAGAAGCCCAACCGGCAGGTAGGGCTCCTTCCCAAGAACCGAGGAGCCCGCCAATTCAAGGTTCAGCCCCCAGATCAGCCGGAGCCTCGAGCTTCGCTTTCAGGTCGTCGTAGAACCGCTTCGCTACATCGTAAGCGTTTCGCGCGTCGCGCGCGCCCGCATCATTCTTGTTCTTAGTAAAAATCACCTTCGCCTTGTTGCTGAAACCAAACGAGCTGTTGTACTGGGTCAGCGCATCTGCGCTGTTCCTCCCAGCTTCTATTTGCTTACCCAGGTCGAAATGTGCCGCCGCCTTTTTCAGGTAAGCTTGCGCTTCGTCGTTACTAAATTGCTGATCGCTCGTAAAGATTTTGAGTGCTTCATCGTACTTACTTATGGCCATCCGGGCGTTGCCGCGCTTGGCCCAAATGTCTCCGAGAGTGCAATAAGTATTTCCGATCGCAGCTTTATTGTCGCTTTTTATGTTGGCCTTGAGTTGTTCGTTGAATTGGCTCTCGGCTTCGTCAAGGTTCCCCGATCGTAAAGAGCCGTATGCTTTTTTGAGATTCGCCGAAGCCTCGGCCAAGGCGTTTTTCTCAACATACTGTAATTGATACCTGAGCTCGGTTTCCTTTGCCTCACGCTTCAGGCGCTCCGTCACCTCCGCCGCGTCCTTGTTCTTCGACCACTGCCAAAAGCCAAACAGCGCTGCTAACAGTCCCACCGCCGCAAGCACACTGATCAATGAACTCAATTTCGCCACGCGGGCCTGCTGTTCAATCCGTCTCTGACGTTCGATATTTACTTTGCTCAAATGTTCGCTGGCCAGCACGAATTCCCTGAGCTCGCGACTTGGTTCTATCTCGGCCGCATCGGAACCTTCCATCCACTTTTGCGCCAGACGCAGTTCCGCATCGTCAAGCAGACGCTTTTCGTTACGGTCATCATGGTCCCAATCTGCGGCCCTCTCCTCGAGGCGCTGGCGGACCTGGTCTGACGCAGGGCGCAGGAGCAACCAGTTCTTATTGCAGGTTTGCACCGTTTCCACAAACCGATCGTGAGTCAGCTCATACCACTGCGCGCCGCCACGCAACTCCATCCTGATGATGCGCTGATTCTCCAACTCGTCTACCACCTGGTTGGGAATACCGCCGGTTTCGGTCGACCCACGAAATACTGTTCCCCGTGTTCCGGTGGGCGTGATTAGCGCACGCTCAAACCATTGGCGAAGTTTCCCCTGCTTGATATCAGTTTTTTCCAGTGTGTTTTTGAGGGCGTTTTCATAAAACAGACCCAACGCCTTATCCACGTCTCCGTATGCTTCCAAATCATCCAGCGTGATCAAAGTGTCATCGGGCCCCAGGCTTTGCCACAGGGCCTGACACACCACCTGAAGCTGAAGCGCTTCGACAAACTCGCCCTTTACTTTCTTGATTCCCTCCGGAGTTTTGACCTTGACCTGCAACAGGTTCGCCACCAGTTGCTCCGCGACGTGCGGTGCGAACCTCCTCTTGCCGGCCGGGGTATCGACTTTCAGCAAGGGTTCCATCACGGCGCCGAGTGCGGTGTTCTCGCGCAGGCGCTCCATCCGGAAACGAGTGCGGAGTTTTTCCGGAAGCAGACACACATACGGATCCAGCTCGGCGATGAAATCTTCCCGCATGGAAAACAGAACGCGCAGCAACGGATCTATGGCCAACGCATCACGGACTTGACTGAAAAAATCTATCCTGTCTTCCCAGCGCTCCGGGTAGAGGGTGAAAAGCTCTTCGAACTGATCGAAAATAATTATGGTGGGGGAACAATGGCCGTTCCCGGCCCGCCCGTTACTGCGCCGCTTGAGAAAATCGGAGAGCGAGAGATTTGCCAGGCCGGCCACGGCTTCCGGCGCCGAAATACTTGCGAGCGCATTAAACATGAATACGTTGTCAACGGTTTCAGGTTTGAGCGATGCGGCCACGTTCTCGCGCACGCGCATGGCAGGAACCACGCAGAACTTCTCTTCGTCGCTCAGTAAGTTAACCAGCCCTGCCTGTACCAACGAAGTCTTGCCGGCGCCCGACTGGGCATAGAGCAGCACTACGGGATGAGCCGTGATCAATGACACCAACTCATCAGTCTCCTGAGATCTGCCAAAGAAGAAGTCTCGATCAGCCTGTTCAAAAGGCCTTGGGCCAACGAAGGGTTCGGTATTGAGCTGCATGATTTATGACCGCCTGTCTCTCAGTTCCTTAAGGAATTCCCGGCAGGTTCCCCAGTAGATGCGTATGTCGAGTTTCTTGTATTTCTCAAAATACAAATCCAGGTAACCCTGCACTCGTTTTCGTTGATCTTCGGGCGCCTGATCCGGCAGCGGCGCGATCTGGACGGCCACATGGGTCCGGCTGATGGCGATTTCCAGATAGCTGGCGAGCAAATGAAACATCACACGAAAATCCCAATCGCTGAGCCGGTAACCCAGGAGCAGCAGCGACGATCCGGTCATGGCTTTTTCGATCCGCGGTGGGATCAAGGTCCGGTCCTTCGAAACATTCATCAGAAACTCGAAGTAGTCGTCCTCAGTCAGAACCAGCGAGTCGAGCGTCTGCGCCAGTCCGTGGAAGTGGAAGACGACCGGCGACGCAACTGTCGGACTGAAGCCGTCGCTCAAGGCTGAGGGCAAGTCGCCAATCGATTTGTTCCAGCGACAAACTTCGGTCCTCACGTCCTTATCGGCCGCCTTCAGCGCGTCGGACATGAAGTCGTCGTAGCCAGTGGTAATGAAAACCGGCAGCGGTAGATCACTCAGGATTTTGTACGGATTATCAGCGTCACTGTAATTCGGAGCGCCGATCGTGCCCATCTGCTCGACCAGTTTTCGTCTCGTATAATCAGCGTCGTAAGTAAGCGAAACGAACCGCGCGACCCGGGCGAGATCGCCACAGTCCTCCAGCGGATATCCTTCATCCCTGGCCCATTGCTCCGCGATCTTTGAACGCAGCGTCACTACGCTGTGCCTCATGCCGGTTCCCAGGATAGGGGTGCATTTTTTTTCGTTGATACGGTCGATCAGCACGCGCCAATCGCTGTCTTTTAACCTTTCCACTCGTGGCGCCTCAGACATAACAGCAGACATAGTTGCCTCATTTCTAAATCGTTCCGTCAGCAGGTTCATGCTGCCGCGGCCAGGCGTTCTTTTAACTCACATACAAACTCGGCCGCCGTGCCCCAATAAACCCGTACATCCATGTTCCCGTAGTATTCCGAAAGATAGTCCTGCGCCTTCGCCCTCATTTCCGGCGGGCTGGTGGGTGGCATGACGGCAAAATGTGTTCTCCTCAACCCTGATTCGGTGAAACGGGAAAGACTGCGCAGCAACACCCGGAAGTTCCAGTCGGCGATTCGATAACCAATGAACAGCAGAGTCGTTCCCGTCAGCGCCCGCTGAATTACCGCGGGTATCAAGTCGGCATCGGTCGAGATATTCACCATGAAATCCATGTAGTCATCCTCAGTCAGCACCAGCGATTCGGCTAAGGGATTGAATCCGTGAAGATGAAACACAACCGGGCTGGCGGTCGTGGGCGTGAAACCATTCTCGAAAGAGGATGAATTGTCTTTCAGGTATCTATTCCACCGACAAAGTTCCTGGCGCGCATCCTTGTCTCTTTTCAACAATGCCTGCAGCATGAAGTTGTCGTAGTTAGTGGTCATATAAATCGGCAGCGGCAAAGTGGCCAGCACACCGTGCGGTTCATGCTCATTGCTGTAGTCAGGATGGATCGAAGTGTCGAAGAGTTTTACGATCAACTCCTTGGGAAACATGCGATCGTTCGTCAGCGCGAGGAATTGCGCCACCGAAATGAGGTTGGTCGCATCCTCGAGTGGGTATCCATACTCCGTGGCCCACTTCCGCGCGATGTCCCAGCCGAGTGGCAATACGCCATGACACGCGCCGGCGCCCAGAAACGGGGTGCATTTTTTGTCCCGAATTCTTTGTGTGAGAATGGCCCAATCCCGGTCGCTTAAGAGTTCTGACATGGCTCGCTCACCTGCAACCTTGCGCCTCGCAATTGGCGCGCATCAGAGGGTCTGACGCGCCTCATGCTCAACTAAACATCACCAACCGCGGCGGGGAAGCGGTATTTCCCTGGTCTCTAAACATTATGTAAACGAAATCAAAATCGTTTCATCAACCGTCCAGCCGATAGGGAGTCCCCCCCGGGAGTTGCCGTCGAGGCTGGGAGAGATCGCCACATCGGAAAACCATCTTCACGGTTTTCTCCCCGGTTTTCTGGACGGCTAACCCCTCTATCCGCCCGCTTTAAGAAATTTTTCAAAAATAATGAAACAGATCTCGGTTTCAGCCGTCTTTATGTATGAAGGCAAAGGAACGTGACGGTTTCCCTGCTCTTCCCATCAATCGGCTTCAATCGATAGGGAGATGGTTATGCTGAGAATACATTCCAGAAATTTGGGTGATGTCGCTATCCTGCGGCTCCAGGGACGAATAGTTAACGGAGAAACAGCGCCGCTACGCGACGCGGTAAATTCCAAGGCGGGCGTCAGCGCGGTAGTGCTGGATATGGCTCGCGTGAACGCAGTGGATGCGCGAGGATTGGGCGTGATGTTGGAGCTGCGCCAGCAAGCAGAAGCGAAGGGCATTCACTTCAAGCTGATGAACGTAACCAGGCACATCGGTAGACTTCTGCAAATCACGCGCCTGGATTCAGTATTTGAAATTACTTCCAGAGTGGAACTTCCATCGAACGTAGCGCGCTCTGGCCGCATGCCGGCGATGCGACTGGCTCCCTGCGCCTAGTCGCGACCTGAGTTTCGCGAGGAAGAGCGATCCACGAATAGACCGGAAGGGCTCCCTGGTCTTTCGTGGGTCGTTCTTTTTTTTACCCGCTATTTTTCGATCACTGGGTGCTTGACGCGGTACAAGACGTTGACGCAGCCGTTTTTGAATGGCTTGCAGTCAATCAACTCCAGATCGATCTGGTGATTCATTTCGTAGAAGAGAGGAATCCCTGAACCCAACAGCACCGGGTGAATACTGAAACCAATCTCATCGATCAGATCCGCTTCGAACAGGGTCTTTGCCAACAAGCCACCACCCATAACGCAGATGTCTTTACCTTTCTCCTGTTTTAACCGCTTCACAACTTCAGCAGCGTCTTCGGAGAGGATGTTCAGACCTTTAGCGCGCTTTGGCTTCAGCGTGCGAGAGAAAACGTAACACTCCATTCCTTTGTATGGATTTCCCTTCCCTTTGGTCATCTTCAATCCAACTTCATAAGTTCTGCGTCCCATCACGACCGTATCGATAGTCTTCCAGTAGTTCGCCATGAGGGCGGCGGCTTCATCGCTCCACATGAGCCAGTCCACTGAGTCGTCTTTACGCGCGAAGAAGTTGTCGAGACTATTGGCGCCGCCGAAAGTTACTTTTCTCATTCGCTCTATCCTCCTACTAGTGTTGGCCTGCTGGATAATAGCGCAAAACCCCTGCGCTCCAGCGCTGACGACGCTTATTTGGAGTACGGTGGCACGCGCAGCGCGACACCGCTTTTCATTCGCCTGAATGGTCTAAACGAATACAGAGCCGCTCGCTATAGCGAGCGGTTTGGAACCGCTTGCTACCGCAAGCGGCTCTGTGGCTTCTTTGTTATTTGCTTTAGATCCACTTGCGGGCCATGCCGATTGGATTTGCGCGACTTTCAGGCGAAATGCAATCAATCCAAAGCGCAGTCGCCGCTGCCCTCTGGCGGCGCACTCCAAATTTAAGACCCGACCTGGCGCCTGCGCGCTTGACACCAGAATCATGACTGGCGGAGCATCTGCAAACCAACGTTCGGAAGACAAACTGCGCCCTGGCATGACGGAGAATGAAACCATATGAAAGCAAACGATTCGCTGCTGGCCGACTTTGAGCGCGAAGCACAGACAACCCGCAGGTTCCTTGAGCGACTGCCCGACGACAAGTTGGACTGGCGGCCGCACGCGAAATCCTCGACCGCTGGAGAGTTGGGTTCGCATGTGACAGACCTGCTGCGCTTTGCCGGGTTCATCTTTACCCAGGACGAATTCAACTTTGATCCGAGTACGTACAAGCCTTATCAGGCCACTTCAGTGGCGGATCTGTTGAAAACCTTCGATGAAAATCTGGCTAGCGGCAAGCAGGTGCTGGCTGGTGTTGCTGACGAAGATCTCAAGCGCCTCTGGCAGTTCAAGATTATGGGCCGGCTGCGGTTCGAACGACCAAAGGGCGACGTGTTTCGTGACTTCGCGCTGGCTCACCAGATCCATCATCGCGGGCAACTGTCAGTTTATTTGCGCCTGCTCGATGTCCCTGTGCCCGGCGCCTACGGCCCCAGCGCCGATGAGTAAGCCTATTCAGCGGGAGACATCGGCGCCGCCATCGCTTACCGCAGCGCAGTTTGTGAAGAAGTTGAAAGCCTTCAGTTCGCCTGCCGAGGTCGAGAAAATTAAACGCTATTTCAAGTCCGGCAAGGGTGAATACGGCGAGGGCGATAAATTCATCGGCGTGCGCATGGGCCAGGTGTTTGCGCTCGCCAAAGAATTCATCGAAATGCCCCTCGGGGAAATCGAAAAACTCCTGGAGAGCTCGATCCACGAAGCGCGGGCCGGCGCGGTCAGCATCATGGGCCAACAGGCGCGCCGCCGGAAGACATCAGACGAACGCAAGAAAGCCCTCTATGAGCTTTACCTGCGGCGGCACGATCGGATTAACAATTGGGACCTGGTAGATCTCGGGGCCTTGTACGTAGTCGGCCCTTATCTGATTGATAAACCGCGAGCGATTCTGTATAAGCTGGCCCGCTCAAAAAATATCTGGGAACGGCGCACGGCGATAGTTGGTACTGGCCCACTCATCAAGAAGGGTGAAGTGGCGGACACGTTCAAGATTGCCGACATGCTGCTCAAGGACGAGCACGATCTGATTCACAAAGCGACCGGTTGGATGCTGCGAACTGCCGGCGGAACTCATAAGGCGATATTGCTGGCTTTCCTGGATAAGCACGCCGCGACGATGCCGCGGACTCTCTTGCGTTATTCCATTGAGAAGCTGAGCAAGAGCCAGCGCGAACATTACATGGGACTGAAGAAAGCGACTGCACGTGCGAACCCGCTCGTTAAGTGAAAGCGAAGGGAAATCTGATGGCAACAGACAACGAGGCGAGCAGAATATCAAAGGCAATACATTGGGTTGCCCGCGTCATGAGCGGGTTGCCCATTCTGTTCCTATTGATGGATGCCGCAATGAAACTCTTGAAGCTACCAATGGTCGTTGATGCGACGGTTAAGCTGGGTTACCGCGAGAGTACGATTGTTCCGCTCGGGATTGTGCTGCTGGTTTGCACTTTGCTGTACGCGATTCCGCGGACGGCGGTGCTCGGCGCAATCCTACTTACCGGCTATCTGGGCGGCGCCGTCGCTACGCATGTCCGGATGGGCGAGGAGAGCGTCTTTTCCATCGTCTTCGCCATCGCTTTCGGTGTTTTGATCTGGGGCGGTCTCTTCCTGCGCGATGCTCGAATCCGCGCACTCATTCCGATTACGCGCAAAGGAGATTGATGATGAACATCCTGCTGTGGATCTTACAAGGGTTGCTGGCGCTACTTTTTCTTTTCTCGGGAGGCATGAAGCTGGTGGTCTCGCCCGACGTTTTGCAATCGATGGGTTCGCCGAATCAGGTTGTTCTGCCTGGCTTGCTGATTCGCTTTATCGGTGTGTGCGAGGTTTTAGGCGGGCTTGGTCTAATCCTGCCTGGACTTTTGAAAATCAAGCCTGGCCTAACTCCGCTCGCCGCCGTCGGTTTGGCAATTATCATGATCGGCGCAGTCGCGCTAACCATTGCCGGCGACGGAATTGGAGCTGCGATAGTGCCCTTCGTAACTTTGATTCTGCTTGTGTTCGTCGCCTATGGCCGTTGGCGGCTGGTCCCTTTACGCGGACGATAGTTTAAAATCCCAGGGCATTAGGAGAAATACGATGTGTCGAAATATTAAGACGTTACACAATTTTGCGCCGCCCGCTACCGACGAAGAAATCCGCGCGTCCGCGCTGCAGTTTGTTCGCAAACTTAGCGGGTTTACTAAACCGTCAAAGGTGAATGAGGCAGCGTTCGCGCACGCGGTAGAACAAGTAACGGCGTGTGCGCATGAACTGCTGGACGCGCTGGTCACAAATGCACCGCCGCGGGATCGCGCGACCGAAGCCGCCAAAGCGAAAGCCCGGACGGCGGAGCGGTTTCATGCATCCGCTCCGCAGTAGTTTGGTAACGCAAACTGTTAGTTTGCGATCTATTAACGACAGTCAGGCTCCCGCAAACTAACAGTTTGCGTTACGAAACAAAATGAAGGTCAATGAACTGATTCCTATTCTCAACGTCTCCAACATCCAGGAGAGTTTCGCATGGTTCGAGAAGCTTGGCTGGCAGAAGGCCTGGGACTGGGGCGATCCGCCGGGCTTCGGAGCAGTCTGCAGTGGGGAAGCCCAGATCTTCTTCTGCGAGAATGGCCAGGGTTCGCGAGGCGGTCCAATGCCAAAGCACATCGGTGATGATGACACGGGCGGCGTCTGGATGAGCTGGTTCTTGTCTTCGCCTGCGGAAGTTGATGCGGCCTACCAACTAGCGCTCGAGCATGGCATGACCGTGACGATGCCGCCGGTCGATGAGCCATGGGGCGTCCGTGAGTTTCACCTAAGGCATCCCGACGGCCATACGTTCCGTGTGAGCGCGGGAACGGGTGAAGACTAAGGAAAAGGGGGAAAGAGGGAAAGGGGGAAAAGGGAAACCGCTTTCGTCTTTGCTCTCTTCCCTTTCCCCTCTCCCTTTCCCCTTTCCCCTTTCCCCTTTCCCCCTTGCCCCTTTGTCCCTTACTTGGCAGCAACCTGCGTAATCTACCAATCGCATGGAAACAACAGCGACTGACGGCGCGGACCGTTCGCAGCGGCTCGAACGCCGGATTGCGCGTTTGCAGCGACGTATGCAACAGCTTCAGGCTGTCGGCAATAAATATTGGCGAGTGCGGCGCGGGCTGTTCGTCGCCGGCTCGCTGCTGGCGCTGGCGTTTTGCAAATACTCAGGCGGAACTGTTGGAGTAATTCTCGCCGCAGTCTTCATAGTTCTTTTTGCGGTGGTGTCTTTCTATCACGGCCGCCTGCGTGACGGTATTACTCGCAATGCCTTGATGATTGCGATCAAGGAGAACCAGTTAGCCCGCATCAACCTGGAATGGGAACGGCTGCCCGTTCCGGATTCGGCGCCGCCGGAACCTGGACATCCGTTCGAGACAGATCTGGACGTAACTGGCGAACGATCGCTGCATCGATTGTTGGACAGCGCAGTGACCAAAGAAGGCAGTCGCAGGTTGAAGGCATGGTTGCTTAACAACGAGCCAAACGCCGCGACGATCCAGCAAAGGCAATCGCTCATTCGCGAGCTCGAGCCGTTGTCCATTTTTCGGGACAAGCTTCACCTTCATGCTGCGTTGGCCGGCAGAGATGTTTACGCGCAGAAACATGCCGCAACTCCGCCACCGGATCAATGGGAATCCCGGACGTTAGTTGATTGGATTACCCACAGCCTGGTCCAACCGTCGCTGCGTCCGATCACTGCTGTACTTGGTCTGATCGCCGTCGTCAACCTGACGTTGATGGCTCTGGCTTTTCTTGGCGTTATCCCGCATGTCTGGCTGGTGAGCTGGCTCATCTATGCCGGGATTACGATCGCCAGGCAAAGACTGATTGCTGATTCGTGGGGCGAAGTGCAGGAACTCGAGAAAGCTTTGCGGCGCTTCCGATCGGTTTTCCAATATTTGGAGACAACACGGTACGGCGGCCGGCCACAGTTGGCCCGGGTGTGCGCTCGGTTTCTTGATCCGCGCCGGCGGCCGTCCGCCGAGGTAAAACGCGTCGAACGCATTGCCGCATTCCTCAGCCTCAGATCGAATGGCCCGGTCTGGTTTCTGGTGAACGCGCTGGTGCCGTGGGATTTCTTTTTCACCTACCGGCTGGACCAGCTAAAGCATGAAATAGCCGACCTGTTGCCCCAGTGGCTGGACGCATGGTATGAGCTGGAGGCACTTAATTCCCTGGCGAACTTTGCCTGGCTGAATCCGCTTTATGTATTTCCGGAAGTCGTTTCCGACTCCGCCGTCTTCTCCGCCGCAGCGCTGGGCCATCCGCTCATTCATAAGGAGGACAAGGTTTGCAATGACTTCGAATTCGACGAAGGCCGGCGGATGGTGATTCTTACGGGATCGAACATGGCGGGTAAGAGTACGTTCCTGCGCACGATTGGTCTGAACTTGTGCCTCGCCTACGCGGGCGCGCCGGTGAACGCCAAACGGCTGCACACTTCCCTCTTCCGCCTTTTCACTTGTATTAAGGTAAGCGACTCCGTGCAGGATGGGCTCTCGTACTTCTATGCTGAAGTGAAACGATTGAAGCAGTTGCTGACGGCGGCGGAAAAGGAAGACGATTCACCAATCATGTTTTTGATCGACGAGATTTTCCGGGGCACGAACAATCGCGAACGTCACCTCGGCAGTTACGCCTTCATTCGCGCGTTGTCTCGTTTGAAAAATGCCCGGGGACTGATTGCCACCCACGATTTGGAATTAACCAAATTAGCGGACGAGATTCCCGGCATCGCAAACTTCCACTTTCGCGAAGAAGTGGGCGACGGCCGGATGGTCTTCGATTATCAATTGCACGCCGGACCTTGCCCGACTACCAACGCACTGAAAATCATGCGCCTCGAAGGCTTGCCGGTGGATGTCTGAAATGATTGTTCATCTAATTGACGGCACTTATGAACTGTTTCGTCACTTCTACGGCATTCGGCGATTCAAGAAAACCGATCCGCCGTTCGGCGCGGTGACGGGCGTCTTGAATTCCGTGGCGAAGATGATTGAAGACGGCGCCACGCACATCGGTGTCGCGACCGATCACGTTATTGAGTCTTTTCGCAATGAACTTTGGGCCGGCTACAAGACCGGCGCCGGAATCGAGCCCGCCTTACGCGCGCAATTTTTACCGCTGGAAGAAGCTCTCGCCGCCATGGGTGTCGTCGTTTGGGCCATGATTGAATTGGAGGCGGACGACGCGCTTGCTTCCGCCGCCTACCTGGCGGCACGTGATAAGCGCGTTGAGAAAGTTTGCATTTGGACGCCCGATAAAGACCTGGCCCAATGTGTCGTCGGTGATCGCGTGGTCCAAATCGACGGCCGGCGCGGACTAATTCGCGACGCTGATGCTGTGCGGGCAAAGTTTGGTGTCGCGCCGGAACATATCGCGGACTACCTGGCCCTGGTTGGCGACGCCGCGGATGGCTATCCGGGAATTCCCGGCTATGGCTCGAAGACGGCAGCGTCTTTGATCAACCGTTACGGACCGATCGAAAAGTTTCCGCCCGAACTGCTGAAGGAAAAGCGGGCGACCGCGCTGCTGTTTAAGGACCTGGCTACGCTGCGCACGGACGCGCCCTTGTTCAATGACGTTGAGAAGTTGAGATGGCGTGCGCCGAAGAAATCTTTTGCGGCAATCGCCGAAAAGATGGATGCCGCGCCATTGGCAAAACGGATCGCAAAGCTTAAGCCCGTGGCCTGAATTTTGGGAGTGCGACCATAGCTTTGCTCTTTGGAGTGCGCTGACCTGTCAGCGCTTTCCCACGTCGCGACCTGTCGCGACGACTCGAGAAGAACAGCAAGCTAAAGCTTGAACTCCATACGCCTGTCACGCGCGTTGAAGCTTCGATCCGGGCAGGTGTATAGAGTTCAAACTTTAGTTTGCATAACTTCAGCGGCGGCAGGCCGCCACATACCAAAGCGGCGACAGGTCGCCGCACTCCAAAGAGCTAGCTATTTCGTTAGCGATAGTCGTAGGTCGAACTCTTCTTCTGTTCCCACTCCACCTTATCGATGTTTGCCGGATCGGAGTTCATGATCTCGTCACTCAATGCATCCGTGCTCGCGCTAGTGTTCATGTTAACCAAATAGACGATCTTTCCAACTGGCTCTTCCTGATCCTCGCGATCGAGTTGGCGAAGCTCGATGCCAAACTTGTGTTTCGCGAAAATGCGTTTCAGAACCTCATTTGTCTGATCCACATTGTGGGTGGCGACGCATAGCTCCATCGAGCGAAAGATTTGACCTTCCTCAAAATGCTCCAGAATCCAAAGCGTGAAGAGCACAAAAAGGGTCAGGATAATCGCCATATCCAGCCGGCCAACTCCGCATGCCAATCCCACGCCAAGGCAAATTAACAGCACGGTAGTTTCTTTGGGATCGCGGATATTGGTGCGAAAGCGAACGAGCGAAGCAGCAGCAAAGATTCCGAAAGCTCGCGCCGCACTATCGCCCACGATGATCATCATCGCCGCCGCTACGACTGCAAGCAGAATTTGAGTTTGCGCCACGTACGGATTGCGCTTTGTGATCGAGAGGCCACGACGCCAGCGAAACGCCAGCAGGGCAGCGAGCAAAGCGGCGACAACAAATCGCAGCAACATGTGGGCTGCGACTACCTCCCACGAACCCACTTCTACGTGCCGTACATCCTCGCGCGTATCGGCCCCGGTGAAGAGGTCCAGCAGCGTGCGGCTCTCCCTTTCCTGAGCGCTCTCAACTGGCGCCGCGGGCGCGGGTTGCGTTCCACTGGCGACCGGGCGCTCAGCGGGTGCGATAGGCGCTGGGGTTCGGGAGCTGCCAAGAAGAAAATAAACGAGCAGTCCGCTTGCTATCAGGACGGCTGCGAAAACTAACAGCAAGCGGATAACGGTTTTATTCATCTTCACCTTCCTTTGAACTTCGATCTTTGGTCTTTGGCCTTTGGATTGTGCCCTTTGGTTTCGACGACCAGAGTTTAAAGAGCGCGCAAAGACAAAGATCTAAGATCTAAGATCTAAGACCTACGATTAGTTCGAACACCTGGCGTCGATAATGGTTTTCGCCTTGCGCTGAAATTCAGCGGTCCATGCTTCGGCCGGCTCGTCGCGCTCCTCGTTGCGCGACGCGCGGAAGACCCTCGTGATCAATCCGTTGGCCGCCTCCCCATCGAGCAATCGCTGGAGCCCGTCGGCCAAAAGCTTGCGTCCGCCTTCGCTGATTTCGGCATCACCGACGCTCTTTGCCGTCGTGGTGCAATGGCTCCCACTAACCTTGATTGGATCCTTGCCTTTCCAGTTTGCCAGCCGCGCCTTGTTCTCACTGGCGCTGGAATGACCAAACGTCGAGCCCATGTCGCTGACGTAATAGACGGCCTCGCCCGGTTTACAGACGCGCGTGTTGCCCTCTTTTTTTGAATCAAGGCAGGCGAACTTCTGGTTATCTGTCTTGGTATCGCCATGATCGATGAAGGCCAGCCAAAGTTTGAAAGCGTCCAACTCGGTCCGGGACACGCCGCCCTTCCGCAAGCGGTCGAGCGTGGATGAGAGCGCTGCAGTGTCTTTGTTGTTGCAGTTCACGTCGATGCCACGGCCGAGTGGCAATTCAATTCCCGCCGCTGGTTGAAAGGCACTGAAGGGCGCACCCTGAAAACTCTTGTTCAGACTCTTCTCGCAATCGGGACACGTGACGTCGGCCACCCACTCGTCGTCGGCGAAAAAACCGAGCGCCTTGGAAAAGCGCGACGAGAGAAACTCGCCATAGACTTCGCCGTTCCTTTTGTCGCGACCCTGGCCTTTAAAGTGGGGCTTGATCTTGAGACGAACCAGATCGCCGTCTTCATCAACCACGCCAGGGATAGAGCAATAAAACTTAGGCGTCGTACCTGAACCTTCGTTCTCTTTCTTGTTTGCGACGCAACTGATCTTTGCAGCCAGCCCGTTTGCATCAACGGCGGGAGCGCCGGTCCGCGGCCCACCTGTCGTGCTATAGCCCAGCACTGGATCGTAAGCTGGATCCGGCTGCTGCCAGACTTTCGCCGTGCGTTCGGCCATCGCCCGAGACTCTGAAGTGAAACAAATTTTTTGCGCGGCCGCAGTTACCGCGCCGAACAAGACCAGCGTAAGCACCACGAGTGGTTTAGTTAGTTTACGAAACATGGACGACCCCCCTTTGTTTGTAGCGCAAACCCTGGTTTGCGCCTCTTGAATATTCCTGCTCCGCCGCAAGCCAGATTCCGTTACGGCACTTTGCCCAGGCTGATACTGCCTTCGAAAAACAGCTGGCTATTAAATAATTCGTCACCGGGGTTCATCGGCACGCGATCGTAAGTACCTTCCGAATTCAGAATGCGTGCCTTTACGTTATCTCTTAAGTAAGCGGCCAGCACCGTGTCCTTCAAATACCGCTTCAGATTCGCATCAAGAATCGGCGTGACGACCTCCACTCGCCGGTCGAGATTTCGCTTCATCCAGTCGGCCGATCCAATGTAAACGTCATCGTCGCCGCCATTCGCGAAATAGAAGATCCGGCTGTGTTCCAATAATTGGCCAACGATGCTGCGCACTCGAACCGTTTCGGAAAGCCCGGAGACTCCGGGGCGCAGCATGCAGGAGCCGCGAACAATCAGATCGATCTCGACGCCGGCCGCCGACGCACGATACAGCGCATCAATGATTTCCACGTCAGTCAAACGATTGATCTTGGAAATGATGCGGGCCGGTCGTCCGGCCTCCGCGTGCGCCTGCTCGCGCGTAATCAACTCCAGCATACGGTCGCGCAGATTCACCGGCGCCACCATCAGCCGCGTGTATTTTCGTTGGCGCGAAAAGCCGGTGATGAAATTGAACAAGTCCGTGGCGTCGTCGCCAATCTCATGGTCGGCAGTTAACAACCCCAGGTCCGTATAGATTTTCGACGTGGTGGGATTGTAGTTCCCGGTCGAAACATGAACATAGGTTTGCAGCCCATTCTTCTCTCGCCGGATTACGAGCGCGACTTTCGAATGCGTCTTAAGTTTCACCAACCCGTAGACCACGTGGACGCCGGCTTCGACCAGCCGGTTGGCCCATTCGATGTTGTTCTCTTCGTCAAAGCGCGCTTTGATCTCGACCACCGCCGTCACTTGCTTACCACGCTCGCTGGCATCAATCAGCGCCTGCGGGATTGGCGAATTCTTCCCGGTCCGGTAAAGACAAATCTTGATGGCCAGCACCTTCGGATCCTTCGCCGCCGCCTGAATAAAGTCTGTCACCGTATCGTACGACGTGTACGGATGATGCAGCAGGATGTCCTGCTTTCGAATGGCAGAGAAAAATCCGCTCTTCTCAACCAGCGGCGCCGGCTTGGTTGCGCGAATCGGTTTGTCCCTCAGCTCCGGACGATCCAAACCATAAAGCTGCATCAGATCACCAACGCCCAGAATTCCGCCCATCACGTAAACGTCGTCGCTTTCAATGCGGAGCGCCTCAGTCAAATAGTCAACCATCGCCGGCGGCATGGTGGATGAGACTTCCAGGCGCACCACATTCCCGAACCGCCGCTCGCGCAAAGACTCTTTGATTTGCACCAGGAGGTCAGCCGCTTTGTCATCTCTGATCTCAACGTCGGCATCGCGGGTCACGCGGAACAAATGGCTCTTGCTCAATCGCATGCTGGGAAAAACCGCATGCAAGTTGGCCTCGATTAGGTCTTCCAGCAGAACGAACCGCTGTCCATCTTCGCCGACCTGGACCAGCCGCGGAACCACGGGCGGCACTTTGATTCTGACAAATCGCGGCGCGCTACCAAGGGTCACGGGTTTATCCGGATCGCTGTACGTCTCGACCGTCAATCCGATGTTCAAACTCATGTTTGCCATATGCGGAAAGGGGTGGGCCGGATCGACTGCGAGCGGAGTCAGCACGCCGAATACGTTCTGCATGAAATAACGATGCAGTGACTTTTTCTCTGCCGGTGAAAGCGAATCGTGCGCAACGATGTTCAGTCCCTGTTTCGAGAGCTCAGGCAAAACAATGTCCTGCAGGCAGCGCACTTGCTCTTCGACCATCGGCAGCACACGCTCTCTGATGACCTTCAACTGCTCGACCGGCGTGAGCTCGCCCGGCAGCGGCGGCAAATCGTCGACCAGTAACATTTCCTTCAGGCCGGAGACGCGAACCATGAAGAATTCATCGAGGTTGCTGGTGAAGACAGCCAGGAACTTAAGCCGCTCAAGCACCGGCAGAGACTCGTCGCCAGCCTCTTCCAGCACGCGACGAAAGAATTCGAGCTGACTCAGATCGCGATTGAAGACCGAGCATCCGAGGAAGCGGGCGTCGTCATTCGCGAGAGGGGTTAAGCTGGCCAGATGATCCTGAACCTTGTCTTCGGGTGTCGTCATACCTTTTTCGTTAAATCCACTAGCAAGTAACGCGTAACCTTCTAGCTAAACGGACCAACAGAAGCACGACCGTAAGGGAGCGCTCTGACCAGCAACCGAGCCCTCCCTTACGGTCGGGCTTCTGATCCCATTTCTCTTATCTTAGGGGAAGTATAACCTTAGGCTGGATTATTGAGAGCAGTCAAGGAGGGTGGCAGAAGGGAGATAAAAGAACCCCTGCTCAGCGACCTTGCACAAGAAAGTCGGTTGATACAACGAAAAGCCTCGGAGGCCCGAAGGGCCGTCGTTTAATAACCACGCCCGTTAGGGCGTGGTCAGTAACGAGAAACGACACGTAGAGCGCCGTAGGTGCGACGGTTGTTTGGACTGACTGTATGACCGTCGGTCCTTCGGACCTCAGAATCAGGGGGCTAACGGATCCACGCCCTTACGGGCGTGGCTATTAACCGCTGGCCCTTCGGGCCTCAATCCCTCACAGCTCCCGACTGAAGGCCCTTTTTATCAAAGCCCCGCCCATCGTTCTCGACAGTTTAGTCTCCGCCGCCCCGGGTAACTTCCGCTTTGCTTGGCGCGTAGTTGATCCGTCGTAGTTCCCGCATCCGATCGTAACCCAACGTGCCTTCCACTATTTCATAACCCAGCAGGGCGAGGACACGTCCGCGGACAAAAATCGGGCGAGCATTCCCGTACCAATCGACGCATGAAGCGCGGCAACCGTCATCGATGGCGCGTTCGGGATGCGCCTCCAGCTCGCCTACTTCAGTGAATTCCAGCGAGTCATTGCGCAGGAACAAAAGCGCAGCAGACTCTTCGAACAGGTGTCGATATCCGGGCCGGCCGGGGACGCTAATCGGCAGCCCGAGAACGCCTGAACTTGGACCATCGGGTTTATAGAAGAAGCCGTGACTGCGCAGCTCGCCCTGCGACGCGCCCTTGCGGGTAAACTTCCCGGCCACCTCCGGCCAGCCATCGAGGCGGATCGCGGTGAAATGTAAATCCTTACCATCGGTGCCGACTACGACCGCGGCGGATCCCATTTGCTCGATTCGATCGACGCCATGCCTAAGCGAAAGTTCATGCACGTTTCCATCGGCCCAGCGCAAGGCATAAAGACTGTTTCGCTGTTTGTTCTGCGGATAACCCCAGCCGCTGCCCGTGCCATAGAGCAGATAGTCGCCGACAAACCGGTTCTGAAAAGTGTAGCCCTCCGGCTTGATCAATTTGCGGTAACTCGATGACGGCGCATTGGTGCTGCCATCGGCGAAGCTGGAGAGCGGCACGCGCATCAACGCAACCGCGCCGGCGGTAGCTTCAGCGTGCCACATGCCATCGCCGGAACCATCCGCGCGCACCAGAACGTTGAGATGTTCGTCTTCACTTTCGAGAAAGGAAAACTGATCAATGGGGCTGCCGGAAACACCCAGGGCGCTGGGCCCGGAACCATCCAACGGCATGCGATAGACTTGTGAAGCTGTTCGGCTCTTGCCATCACGCCACGCCGACTCGGTGACCCAGACATAGACTGACGCCGGCGAAACATAAAACACGCGCCCCGCTGGCCCCAGCACGGCGGTCGCGTCGCATTTGAAACCGCCGCCACTGAGGTCACAGGTCGTTACGGTGTGCAGCGCCAGCCCGTAACTCGGATTCACGGGTTGCTCGCTGTGATAGACATGCGTGGCTGAAACGATGCGCTGAAATTCTTCCGGCGTCGCACCCTTGTGCCACTTGCGCACGGCCGGAAAACTATCGAGGGGCCGGTCAGCACTGGGATTCAGATAAAGCGGCGTGTAGAAGATTAACTTGTCGCCGACCAGCCGGCTGGCGTAGTTGCGCGAAGAATAGTAGTCGTTCGAACGCAGGTGATACGTCGAGCGATAACTCAAGCGGCCGCCGCGATCGATGTTGAAAAGCCCAACCTCTGTGCCGCCCCGGCTGTAGCTGTAACCGATCACGGCGACGGTGTCCGCGGCTACCAACATCTCGTCATACCAGGTGCCGGACGGATCGATGTCGGGACCAAAAGCATCTATGGCTGAGATTGGCTCCAATGCGCCCGCGCCGATCTTCACCGTAAATAATCTACCGCGGCGCAGCACTACCAAATGATCGCCGTGCAGTTTCACGATGCCGCCCTCATCGACGCCAGGGTGCTGCGTGTTGGTGACCGATTCGTCCGCCTCCTTTGCCCTGCTGACCACCGCCTGCCCTTCCATGGGGCTGGCGGAGAGGGTCTTGGTCTCGGCGCGCATTTTGGCCTGCTCGCGTTTTTGCTTTTCCGCCAGTTCCCGCAGATATGCAGTCAATTCCGCCTCCGACCGGAAAGCGCGCATAGTTTTTTGCGGTGGCGGTATCCAGCCTGAGCCGGGAACCGGTCCTACGGCTTCGCCGGACACGGCGCAACCGGGCATGGCGGAAATGACGATACCCATCATTATTAGGAAGAAGGTTTTCATGGTTTTGCTTCGCCTCACTAAAGTTCGTTCCGTCCTGGAGATTGAACGGAGGAGGGGGTGAGAACTTGCGGAGTTTTTAAAACGCAAAGGACGCAAAGGTGTTCATGAAGGGCGCTAAGATTCTTCCCTGCGACCTATGCGTAGACCTTTGCGCCCTGCGCGTTTAAACCAACTCACCCAAGCTGAACAGTGAGCATTGATATCGACCCGCCATCGAAGCCCTCGACGGGAAAACTCACCGCGTCGCCGGCTCGGCGCAGTCCCAGCACATATAAAAGGGGCAGGTAATGATCGGGCGTGGGAGCTGACAACATCGCTTCTTTTCCAAGCAATTCGTAATCAACCAAAAGCGAGTCATTGGCTTGAGACATGGCCTGCCTCGCTTGCGCTTCAAAACGTACAGCCCAATCGAAAGGTTCAACCTCGTGACGGCCCCAGGCGTACGTGTGCAAGTTATGCACCAGGTTGCCGCTGCCGATGATCAGAACGCCCTCGTCGCGTAATGGCGCCAGCCGCTTGCCGAGTTGATAGTGGAAGAGAGCGGGCTGACTTTCGTCGATGCTTAGCTGCACGACGGGAACATCTGCCTTGGGAAAGACATGGCACAGCACTGACCACGTTCCGTGATCCAACCCCCAACCCTGATCGAGTTCGACCGGCAGGGGATCCAATAGATGCCTGATTCGCCGGGCAAGCTCCGGATCTCCCGGCGCCGGATATTCAACCTGGGAGAGCTCCCGCGGAAAGCCGCCGAAGTCATGAATCGTCCGCGGCGAGCTCATCGCCGTTACTGCTGTGCCCGGCAAGTACCAATGAGCGGATATGCAAAGAATAGCGCGAGGTCGCGGCAGTGACCGCCCGATCCTCGCCCAGCCTTCGGTGTAGGCATTCTTCATCAGGGCATTCAGCGGATTGCCGTGACCGAAGAATACCGCGGGCATGTTGGGTTTTTCGTTTGACGTCACGAAAAAGAAACAACGGCAGGTATTATTTTTCCGTCCCGGCTATTTCGCTTTGTATAGCGCCGGAAATTCCTTCTTCAAGTTTTCCACCTTCGGCATATCGTTGAAGACGATGTACGGCTCATTCGGATGATGCTCCAGGTAATCCTGATGGTAGGCCTCAGCCTCATGAAACGCATCCAGCGGCGCGAGCTGCGTGACAATCACGCGGCTGAAAACTTTCGCCTGATTAAGTTGATCGATATACGCCTGCGCAATTCGGCGCTGCTCATCATTCGTATAAAAGATGGCCGATCGATATTGCGTGCCGGTGTCCGGACCCTGGCGATTCAACTCCGTCGGATCATGCGCGACCGAGAAGAATATCTTCAGCAGTTGGCCGTACGTAATCTGCGAAGGATCATAAGTGACGCGAACGGCTTCGGCGTGACCCGTGTTACCCATGCTCACCTGGTCGTAACTCGCGTTCCCGGCGGACCCGCCGGAATAGCCTGACCGCGAGTCGCTGACTCCCTTCACGCGTTCGAAAACGGCCTCCACGCCCCAGAAACACCCTCCGGCGAATACGGCGACCTGCTCACCCTTCGTAGTGGCGAGCGGAGTATCGACGGCGGGATCCGGAATCTTGTTGATGGAAGCCGCCGCATTACATGCTATTGAACTAATCATAAGTAAAACTCCCAAGCTCTGGAATAAACGCCAAAACATAGTGATGCCCCTTTCAGCATTATATACGGGGCTGCCGCCAAAACGGATTCACCAGGGCTATCCGCAGATTACACAGATCGAAAAGAGCTAGGGGCAAAGAGGTAAGGGCAAAGAGCTAATGCGAATCTTCGTCGCTCTAGGATTGCTTTTCCTCTTTGCTCTTAGCTCTTTCCTCTTTGCTCTTTGCCCTTAGCTCTCTTGTTCTCAGGGAAGTTTTGCTGCCAGCACATCGCACTTAATAATCAGCGGGGGTTCGGAGAGCAATTCTTCAGCCTGCGCCATCAGCGCCGCGGCGACCCTGCCGGAAAGGTGGGCCTTCCTACCTGCCTCATGCGGGAAAGCGTCGAAGATGCCAAAGGTGGCGGGTCCAAGCCGGAGCGCAAACCAGATTGGTGTTTCCGGCTCTTCATTGACCAGTGCGAGCCCGCTGTTGAGAAAACTCTCGACCTCGGCTTCCTTGCCCGGCTTCGCTTCCAACTGCACATAGAGCGCTACGTTAACCATCACTCTTTCTCCCTCTCATTTTCCTTTTCCCATTCCGGCCGCAACAAACCATAAAACAGCGCGTCCTGAATTTCGCCGCCGACCTGCCAGCGCTCGCGCAGGTAACCTTCCCGCTGAAATCCCAGACGCTCCAGCGTGCGAATCGAGTTGGCATTCCGTGGATCGACGTCGGCTTCAATCCGGTGAAAATCGAGCTCGTTGAAAGCATATTGCAAAACTGCGGTCAGCGCTTCGTGCATATAGCCGTGTCCCCAATTGTCGCGCCCGAGAGCATAGCCGATTTCGGCGCGACGATGGTTGAAATCCAAATTGAAGAGCGTAACGGTCCCCAGCAGTGCATTGTCCGCTGGGCTCACGATGCCCCATTTCAAAAGCGCCTGGTCGCGAAATCCCTGGTTGATACTCCGCAAGAGTTTCAAAGCCGCGTCACGATCAGTCAGCGGCGTCGTGCTCCAGTAACGCATTACCTCGGGATTGCTGAAGATGCGGTAGAACGATTCCAGATCGTCCTCAGTGATTGGACGAAGCGAGACGCGTGGCGCAGTTATTGTGGGGATTCGGGTCCAGTCCATTGTCAGAACGGTAGTGTCTTTAATTTGAGATTCTGGCTATCCGCAGATTACACAGATTACTCGGAACTAAAAGAGCTAAGGGCAAAGAGCTAGGCGCAAAGAGCTAATGAGATCTTCGTCGCTCTCAGGCATGCTCCTTCCTCTTTGCCCCTTTGCCCTTAGCTGTTTGCCCTTAGCTGTTTGCCCTTCGCTCTCTTCCGCCTTGAAATCTGCGTAATCTGTGTAATCTGCGGATAACGCAACCGCAACCTGACATTAGTTTGAGTAGAGATTAATAATCCGCTCGATCGCGCGCCGGCAAACTGCACAGAAATGGTCCGTGCGGGTGAACATGATGCAGTCGACTTCCGGCCGGTAGTAACCAGTCGCCTCGTAGTTCGCGCCCTCGAACGCGCCGACCTTGTCGTAGTACTTCTCTTTCCGGAACATCGCCTCCTCATGATCGCGCACCTCACGGAAAAGCGCTTCCATCTCACTCTCCGGCCGCTTATCTGCTCGCAACTTGCCTCGACGTTTTTGGTACGCGCGCGAATCGTTCTCAAACGGGAGCTTGTTCCATGGCGTCGGGATCGGAGTTCCTGGCGAGATCAGGTCTTTCCATTTCAGGTTTGCCGGATCGAGCAGCGCCGTGGTGTTCGGCTCCCATGGTTCAACGCGTTCGGTCGACGGCGCGTACGCCACCGGCGACGTGTAGTACTCATCCGCTAAACCCGCAAAGTGATGTCCGAACTCGTGCACAAAAACGTAGTTTGCGAACCCGTTATCCGCGGCCACCGTGCTGTAGAGATTAAAGATCCCGCCGCCGCCATAGGTGCGATTGTTCACCAGCACTTCAATAAATTCATAAGGCGCAAACTGTGCCACCCGGCGTAACGCATGGTTATCAAAAGTCAGTACGTAGCGCTCTGAACCGAACGCATCGTACGTGGCGCCCAACGGTGAGTCGCGGTGAATGCCAGTTGAAGGTCGCGAGATGCCACTCTCGCTCGCTGCCGGACAGAGGCCCCAGACGTTGAAGTTGCGCCGGTGCTCTTTGAAGGGGGAAGTTCGGAATAACACTTCAGTCAGCCGCCGCGCATCGGCCTCAAACTTTCTCATTTCCCGCGCAGTGTAGCCGTCACCAACGATTAGAAAATCAACTTTCGTGGCCGAGTCGCCCATCTTCTGAATCGGAACGAGGCGCGCCGGCGCCTTGACCTTCGCGCGATCCACGAACATGTCGTTCGGATCAACGCTGGTGGTCCATAGCTCGCGCCAGAAGTTCTTCGCATCGCGTTTACGCAACACGATTTCGACCGGAGCGCTGGGTGCGGGAAAACGCAGAGACTCGCTGAAGGTACGGCTCATGGACTTCGCTTCATCGGTGGTTTCCCATTCACCATAGATCGACGCGAACCCGCGCGAAAAGAGCACTTTTTTTGTCTTCTGATCGCGGACTTCGAAAAAATACTTTCCCAGGTTCGTGTTGTCGATTGTTTTCGTCAGATCGCCCGGCCACGGCAGAGGCTCGATCACAACCCGATCGACGCTGAACATTTCCTGGGTGGCCGTGCCGCTGTGGTAGTAGTCCAGCCGCATGGTTTGCGGCGCCGCACTGGCCGCGACCGGTAACAGACAGAGAAGGGCAAAACTAGCGAGAATGGTTTTCATCATGCAGCGGATTGTACGAAAAGCGTCAGGTGGCGACAAACGCGGACTGACCATTGATGGCGTCGTGTTCCGTCACGGGCCCAAACAAGTCACGCATCAACCGTCAGCAAATTCGCGTCGCGAAAGAGGAGCCAGTTCCCTTCTTCGTCTTTGCGAAAGATGGTGAGCGTGTAACCACTTCGCCGAATTGCCGTGCCCGGCGATTTCGGCGTCATCGTCACTTTCAGATTGTTCCAGCAATAAGCCCAATCGCCGTTCACCTTAATCTCCTCGACTTCGCTGGTGGATTTAATTTGAAACTGGGAGAGCGCTTTTTCGAGTCCCAAGGCGAACGCGGCCCGTCCGCGCATAGGCGGCTGCCCCGCCACCAAAAAGACGGCGTCTTCATCCATCAACTTAAGGATCTGGGAAACGTCGCCCCTCGCAGTCGCGCTCATCCAATTCGCGATCACTTCGCGAATCATCTCTTCGTCGTTAGACATGTTTTTCCTTACTCGTTACTGGGCCACTTCGTATTCCGGCTTCGCCACGCCCAGCAGCCACTTATCAAACCAACCAACGATGTGCTGCAGCCGCTCAATGCGGTGCCAGGGTTGGCCCGAACGCGAGAGCTCGTGCGACTCGTTCGGGAAACGCACCATCACGGTGGGGATCTTGCGATATTTCAAAGCGCGAAACATCTCCTCACCACCAGCGCCCGGCGGCGTGCGGTAATCAGCCTCGCCCAGAATCAACATCAGCGGTGTCTTCACGTTCTTGATGTAAGTCAGCGGCGAACGCGCTTTGTAATCTTCTGCGTCTTCGAACGGCGGGGCCTTGAACCACGAAGGCTGAAACAGCACAAAGTCGGCGGAGTACCACCAATCCGACCAGCTCGCGATGTCGCGCTGCGAAACAGCGGCGGCAAAGCGAGTAGTCTGGCCAATAGTCCAGTTCGTCAACAAACCACCGCCGCTGCCGCCCGTAACACCGAGCTTGTTAGTGTCGATGTAGCCTCGCCTGATCAACTCATCAACGCCGGCCATCAAATCCTTGTAGTCGTCGCCCGGGTAGTGATGCTGAATGATGTTGCCGAATTCCTGACCGTAACTGGTGCTGCCGCGCGGGTTGGGATAAAGGACGACATAACCTTTCGCCGCCATCCATTGAAACTCATGGTCGAAGACGAAGCCGTAGGCGGTGTGCGGCCCGCCATGAATGTTGAGAATCAGCGGATACTTTTTGGTTGCGTCAAAGTTGGGCGGCTTCTGGATCCACGCCTGCACCCGTCTGCCGTCGAAGCTCTGGTACCAGATCGTTTCCGGCTCAGTCAGATTCAAACGCGAAAACAGTTCATCGTTCATATGTGTGAGCTGCTTCGCGTCGCCGCCCAGCCGATCCAGCCAAAGGATGTCGCCGATTTTCGTCGGCGTGGAAACTGTATAGACCAGCTTGGCGCTGCCCGGCACAGCCCGAAAATTGAGCACGGCCTGATCGCCCTTTGTGATATCGGTCGGCTTGCCGCTGGCGACATTGAAGGACGACAGGTTCGCCTGACCTTCCTTTGCGTAGACGTGAATGATGCTGCGCCCATCGGCGGTCCAAATCGGCAGATTGCCGCCGCCCGCTCGCGGAGGCGCGTTATCACCACCGACTCCTGAGCCGACGTCATAATCGAAACTCGCCGTTAAGTTCCTGGGTTTTGCATTTTCCGCCACATCCAAAACCCAGAGGTCCGGCTGCGTGTAGGAATTAATCGGCTTGCTGGTTTGAGCAATGAAGGCGATCTGTTTTCCGTTCGGACTGAGCGCAAAGCCGCCGGTGTTCATATCAACCGTCGTAAGTTTCCGCGGCCGCCCACCGGTAACACTGATGGATTGAATATCAGTTTGCGGTAATTCGTAATACGGTTCGTCAAACACTTCCGTAACGTAATAAATCTCCGCACTGTCTTTCGCCCAGGTAACGTTGTTGTCATCAAATCGCCCGCTGGTCAATTGGCGCGGAGTGACCTTTTCGTCAGCGCTGTGCGGCGCCGTAACCAGCCAAATGTGCTGCGGACGCTTTGGATCAAGATAGCCCGCGCCGTTCGCGCGATAGACGGCCCGCGTGATCACTCGTACATCACTGTCGCGTTTGTCCTCCGGCTTTTTCGCCGCGGGATCAGCCGGACTGGGCGACGGCATAACCTGCGCCGCGGTGGCTGGGGCAGGATTTGGCTTGCCTTCCTGGCTCTCTTTTTCCTTCGACAGGTCTTCAGGATTCGCGCTGTTCATAAACGCGATCAGTTTACCGTCAGGCGACCATTGCGGCTGGCCTGCGCCGCGCGTCAGTTTAGTGAACTGAAAAGAATCTCCACCCGCCATCGCCAGCATAAAGAGCTGAGGCAAATCCGGCCGCCCATCCTTTTCGGTAACACGCACGAAGGCGAGATAGCGACCATCGGGCGACCAGCGCGGCGATGAATCGCGCGGCCCGCCCGTGAGCTGGTGACTCTCTCCGGTTGCAGGTGACACCGCCCAGATCGCAGTGTTATAGCCGTCCTTCTTTTCGTTCACCGTAATCCTGACAAAGGCGACGCGCGACCCATCGGGCGAAACCTGCGGGTCGCCCACCCAAACAAAATTGAATAGGTCCTTTTCGGTGATGTTGCGCTTTTGCGCGAGGGCCGGGGTCGCGCCGAACACAATCGTGATCAGCAAAATGGAAAGAAGAGTTCGCATGTATGAGTTCCTTTCGCGAAATGGGCTGGAGCAGTCCGGCATTCTAACCCAGCCCGGGGCGAGGGACAGAGAAATAAAGGCGGTTAGGGTGGTACAGTTTGCCAACGCCACCTGATAGATCCGCGCGAATGCAGAACCGGGAGCGATAGCGACCGGCATTGAGTTTGAACACTCACAAGTCTTAATGAAAAGGGCCGCCGGTCCTTAACCGCTCCCGGTGCAATTACTCCAAATCGTGCACGGATAGCGAGTCTCAACGCACATCGTCTATTCGCCCCATGCGTTTCGCCGGCAGCCTTAATTCAAGCCCAGCGAACAGCGCGCAATATCGCCAGTTTTGTTAAGTGGGCCCGCGCGTACGGTGCTGGCACGGCCATTGCTAAATCAGTCGGCGAGGGTCGCCGTGCGAGGGCGCGTAACAGGACGGAGTTGAGAATTGAAGGTTTGTGATGCGGGCACGCATGTTGAAAATGCGAAGGGATTTTCGGTTCAGGAAGCGAGAGACTAAACCGCTTCCAACCAGATCGGCAACCGGGCGGTTGTCGGTGCGGAGGGGGCCCGTTTGCGAAGGGGAGAGCGCGGGCGGGTTCCCTACTAAGACAAAGATTTTGAAATCGGTCGCCCCGGTTACAACGTAAAGAGGCGATCGCAAAGAAACCCGTTGCGAAGGGGAGAGCGCAACGGGTTTCTTTTTTTAGGTGAAGCCTCTCTATTTCGCGACAGTTTCGCGACCGCGCCCTTCAATGATTCGCGCATAGTCGGGATGCAGATGGACTATGCGGCCCGCCACGATTGTGGCAACGGCAGCGCCGCGAAAACTCCAACCGTTGAACGGAGTGTTCCGGCTCTTTGATTTCGAAGCTGCCACGTTGAAGGTCCACTTCAGCTCGGGATCCAAAATCGTCACGTCAGCCACCGAACCTGCTCGCAGCGTGCCGCGATCTTTCAGGCCAAAAATTCGCGCCGGATTCACGGCGAACAATTCCACCATGCGCTCTAACGAAATGATTCCCGGTTGGACCAATTTTTCAAAAGCCAGCCCGACCGCAGTTTCTAATCCGGTGATCCCAAATGGTGCGTCGTCGTACTCCAGGGCTTTCTCATCCGCATGATGCGGCGCATGATCCGTCGCGATTGCATCAATCGTTCCGTCGCGCAAACCGGCTTCGATCGCTTCTACGTGATCGCGGCTGCGTAATGGCGGGCTCATCTTCGTATTGGTGTCGTAATTCTGCGCCGCCCCATCCGTCAGGCTCCAATGGTGGGGCGCCGCCTCGCAAGTTAAGCGCAATCCGGCATCCTTGGCGCGCCGCACGACTTCGATTGCACCGCGAGTCGAAACATGGGCCAGGTGAACGCGCGCGCCGGTCAACTCCGCCAGCAGACAATCGCGCGCGGCGTCCATCTCTTCGGCGGCCGCAGGCATACCACGCAGCCCAAGAATCATGGACCAATGCCCTTCATGCATGACGCCGCCCTTGCCCAGCGAATCATCGTGGCAGTGATCAATCAGGGGCAGGTCGAAGCCGCGCGCATATTCCATCGCGCGCCGCATCATTCCCGCCGTGGGCACCGGCCGGCCGTCGTCGGAAACGGCCACGATGCCCGCGTTTTTCATTTCGCCCATCTCGGCCAACTCGGCGCCCTGTGATGATTTCGTAATCGCGCCGATCGGAAAAACGTTGGCCAGGCCGGCGTGTTCGGCTTGCTCGATGATGAAACGAGTAACCGCCGGATTATCGTTAACCGGATCGGTGTTGGGCATCGCGCAAACACTCGTGAAACCGCCAGCCACCGCGGCGGCAACACCGCTGGCGATGGTTTCTTTGTATTCCTGTCCCGGCTCGCGCAGATGAACGTGCATATCAATGAAGCCGGGCGCGACGACGAGTCCGCTGGCCTCGAACACCTCGCAGCCATCCGGCACGGCATCGCTGTGTGAGAGCACGTCCACCACACGGCCGTCTTCGATAAAGACGTTCTTACCGGTGTTGATTCCGGTCGACGGATCGATCACATATCCATTTGTAATTAGCAGACGCATGTCGTTAGTGACGTAAAGATCTAAGGCAGTTCACTCTTGTCCTTTACCTGCACCGTTTTGCGGACTCTTTCCTTCTTCTGTTTTGGCTTCTCAGTTTCTTCGTTTTCATCAGCCGGCGTTCCCTGAGCCAGCAGATAAAGCACTGCCATCCGCACAGCGACACCATTTGCCACCTGATCCAGTATCAATGAGCGTCCGCCGTCGGCGATCTCAGAAGAGATTTCTATCCCCCGATTGATTGGGCCGGGATGCATCACGATCGCATCGCGCGCTGCGCGCTGCAGGTGCTGCGGGTGCAATCCGTAATGAATCGCGTATTCACGCATCGAAGGAAAAAAGGCCGACGTCTGACGCTCTTTTTGGATGCGCAGGATCATCACTACATCGGCGCCGTCGATGGCCTCTTCGATGCGCCGCTCCAGGCGCACACCCTGTTCGACCAGGCCCGCAAACTCGGCGGGAACCAGCGTCCCCGGACCGGCCACGCTGACAGTTGCGCCGAGCTTAGTCAGCAGGTAGATGTTTGAGCGCGCAACCCGCGAATGAAGGATGTCGCCGATGATGGCCACTCGCAAACCATCGATCCGGCCTTTCCGTTCGCGAATCGTCAGCGCATCCAGCAGCGCCTGCGTCGGATGTTCGTGTGCGCCGTCGCCCGCATTGACGATGGCCGCGTTGCAGACCTCCGCCAGATGTTGCGGCGCGCCGGCTGCGGAGTGACGAATCACGATGCAGTCCGGCGCCATCGCCTCCAGGTTGCGCGCCGTGTCCAGCAGAGTCTCGCCTTTCGAAACACTCGAGGTTGAGACGCTGATGTTGATGGCATCCGCCGACAGACGCTTGGCGGCAATTTCAAATGAAGTGCGAGTGCGGGTCGAGGCTTCAAAGAAAAGGTTAATGACCGTGCGGCCCCGCAGCGCGGGTACTTTCTTGATTTGGCGTTTCGAAATATCGAGAAATGATTCCGCCGTATCGAGCAGATTAACAATCTGCAGCGGCGTCAGCTCGCGAATGCCCAGTAGATGTTTCAGTGATGTAGTGGCGGCCATTATCCTGACACAAAAAAGGCGGCCAACGCTGGCCGCCTGTTACGCCGCTTCCGCAGCCGGTCGTTCAACGATGACGACCCCTTCCTCTTCATCGAAATCGGTCAGCATCACTTTGATGATTTCGCTCTTCTTGTCGGCACCAGCTTGCCAATGTAATCTGCCTGAATCGGGAGCTCGCGATGCTCCTTGCCCCGATCAATCAGGACGGCCAGTTGCACTCGACGCGGCCGGCCGAAATCAATTAGTTGATCGATGCCGGCGCGCACGGTGCGCCCAGTGTAAAGCACATCGTCAATCAGCACGATGTTGCGGTTCTCAATATCGCCGGGCAGGTCGGTGCGGTTGACGATTGGTTTCACTCCGACCGTCGAAAGATCATCGCGATAAAGAGTGATGTCCAGGATTCCGACCGGCGGCCGCTGGCCTTCCAGGTCGGCGATTTTGTCCGCCATCCGCTCGGCCAGAGGCACACCGCGCCGCCTGATACCAATCAAATAAAGGTCGCCCGCTCCATGATTTTCTTCGACGATTTCAGAAGCCAACCGCGCCAGCGCCCGGTTGATGCGGGCACTGTCCATAATGCGGGCCTTCTCAGTGAATTCCATTGGTTGCGGATACTAACAAGAAGATCGCGAAGTGACAAGTTTTGACGCTTTTGGGTGATTCCTGTCCGCAGATGAATTCGATTACGCAGATTCATGAAAGAAAGAAGTTGGCAGGACCCACCCGCTACTGCGGGCGGTACTGACAAGAGTCCTTCGCCATCTGCGTAATCTGCGTAATCTGCGGACGAGTGGATTCAACTTTCCGCCGTTGCCCGACAAACTTGTCACTGTTCGGGTGCTCTGTTAGTCTCCTGCTTCGAACACGAAGCAGGAAAACAGAGCCTTCATGCTCTATCGTTCATTGTTGCGTCCAATACTCTTTCGCCTGCCTCCGGAGACGGCCCACGAGCTGGCCCTGCATTCCCTTTCCTTCGCTCCCGGCGTGGCAACACGCTTTTTAGGAAACCGTTTTCAGCGCAGTCCCTTCGGCGAGCTGCGGCGCTTTGGCCTGACCTTTTCCAATCCAGTCGGATTGGCCGCCGGCTTCGATAAGGACGGAATTGCGTTGCCGGCGCTCGCAGCGCTTGGCTTCGGATTCATCGAAGCCGGCACGGTGACCTATCATGCGCAACCAGGTAATGAACGCCCGCGCCTGTTTCGAATTCCTGCTGACAAGGGCTTAATTAATCGCGCAGGTTTTAACAATGGAGGGGCGATTCAATTTGCCGGCCGGATGGCGCGCCATAAACCCAACTGCGTGCTCGGCGTCAGCATCGGCAAGAGCAAGGTTGTTCCGTTTGAAGAAGCAATCGACGATTATCTGAAGAGTTTTGCCGCAATTTTTCCGGTGGCGGATTACGTGGCAGTAAATGTCAGCTCGCCCAACACGCCCCGCTTGCGCGAGTTGCAACATGCCGAACAACTCGATGATTTACTGCAGGCACTACAGAAACGAAATGCTGAACTTGCCGCTGAGTCGCAGCGGCCAAAATTGCCGCTGCTCGTGAAGCTCTCTCCTGATTTGGATTTCGCGGAATTAAGTGATGTGGTCGCTGTGGTCCAGCGCCATGGGATCGCCGGCTTGATCGCAACCAACACGACGACTGAACGAAATAACTTACAGACGCCAAGCGCGGTCATCGACGCTGTGGGCGCCGGCGGCTTAAGCGGCTTCCCCATCCGAAGTCAGTCGACAAAGATCATCGCCACGCTCTATCAGTTAACAAGTGGCGGCATGCCTCTGATTGGTGTGGGCGGGATTTTCACAGCGGCTGATGCCTGGGAAAAAATCTGTGCGGGCGCCGGCCTGGTTCAACTTTATACCGGCTTAATTTACGAAGGACCTTCCGTCGCCCGCACGATCAATGATGGGCTGGCGGAAATTCTGAAGCAAAGCAGTTTTCACAACCTGGATGAAGCGGTGGGCAGCCGCGCGGAGGAACTGGCCCGGTGCAGAACATAGTGCAGAACAAAGTGTGGAACAAATTAATCATAGCATTGGACGTCGATACCAAATCCAAAGCGCTGGAGTTAGTTGATGCGCTGCGGGACGTTCCCGGAATGTTCAAGATCGGCTCGCAACTTTTTACCGCTTGCGGGCCGGACGTTGTGCGCGAGGTAATCAAGCAGGGCGCCCGCATATTTCTCGATCTAAAGTTCCACGACATTCCGGCCACTGTTGCCGCCGCGGGAATTGAAGCCACCCGGTTGGGCGTTAGCATTTTTAATATTCATGCCGGCGGCGGGGCAGAAATGATGCGAAGAACTGCCGGCGCAGTCAGCGAATGCGCTGAACGCGAAGGACTGGATCGCCCGAACGTCATCGCCGTTACGTTAGTGACTAGCTCAGACGCGACTGAGCTCAAGCAAATGGGTGTATTGGCTTCACCTCAGGATCACGCGCTGAGGCTGGCCCAATTGGCGGCTGAGAGTGGCATGGATGGCGTGGTCGCTTCACCGCAGGAGATTGAACTGATCCGATCGGCCGTCACGAAACCTGACTTCCTGATCGTGACGCCCGGCGTACGTCCGGCAGGATCCGAGCAAAACGATCAGAAAAGAATCATGACTCCGGCCCAGGCCATTTGCGCCGGAGCCGACTTCATCGTAGTGGGCCGGCCGATTCTTAACGCGCCGGATCCGCGACAGGCTGCGGTCAGGATCGTCGAAGAGATCAACGCGGCTGGTTCATCGTCCGCCTCGACTTCAGGATAATTCTTCGATCACAGGAACTGTCGCGTCCGAGCGGCGTGTTATCTGACGCTGGTTTGCGCCGATTTAGCTTAGACCGTATTATGCGAAGGTGCCTCCAAAATTGAAACGATCGCTTACCAGAGCGCTAACGCTCTGCGCGCTGCTCCTGGTTTGTTTGCCGCTGCAGGCGCAAACCGAAGGACCCGCGCCTCAGCCATCTTCACCAGGGCCATACCGTCTGGGTGAGCGTTTGACCTACAACGTTTCCTTTGCCCAGTTCGTCAGTGCCGGACATATCGAGTTCTTCGTGGCCCAACGCGGCACCTTCTTCAATCGCGAAGCGATCGTCATTCGCTCGCGGGTTGAGACAACCGGATCAGTTAACGCGGCGCTGTACGCGCTGGACGACGATTACACGAGTTATGTCGATCCGGTGTCCGGTCTTCCCTTTCGCGTGCAGCACGCCGTGCGCGTTGGTACGCAAACATCAAACACGTTCAACGATTACAATCAGGAGATGGGGACGGGTGCGAGTTCCGAACCGCCGCGGAACGGCGAGTTTCCCGGCACTTACGATTTGTTTTCCGCCCTCTACCGCGCCCGCGCACTGCCGTTGGCCGACGGCGACCACTATTCGTTTACCGTGCAAGACGAGAGTGATGCTTATAAGGCAGAGCTGAAGGTCGTCGACCATGACGTGATCAAGACAAGCGTCGGAACGTTCAATACGAAAGTTGCGCGTCTTAACTTAAAGGGTGGCCTGTTCCGCGGCAGGCAAATATATATTTATTTCAGTGATGATGAACGTCACGTGCCGGTCTTGATGACTCTGCGCAGCTCGGTCGGCGAGATTCGTGCGGAGCTCGCCGGCTCGCAAATTGTGCCCGTTGCCGCGCCGCCGGGGACTCCACGTCCGACTCCGGTACCGACGCCGAGAATCACCAAGCCACCGGTGGCCCCGCCAAGTGTGAATGGCGCCTTAGCGCCTGACTTGCCCTTCAAGATCGGCGAACAACTTAACTTTCAGGTCTATATCACCAGCGTGACGCAACCGGTCGGCACGGTGTCTTATCAAGTGAGATCGCGCGCTACCTATTTTAATAAGGACGGATTAATGCTAACGCTGCGCGCGCAAACAACCAATGCGGCGCAGCGCATTTTTTTTGCCAACGATCAGATCAACTCTTACATTAACCCGGTTACGCTCATTCCCTTCCGCAGCGAAGTTAACCTCGTCGAAGGCAAGCGTCGATTCAATCGAGTATGGACCATCGATCAGGAACGCGGTACGGCGGTCGGCGACAACGGAGAGCGGGTCGAGATTCCCGTCGGCACCTACGACTTAGTTTCCCTGCTTTACGCCGTTCGGTCGCTCGATCTTACGCCGCCAAGATCAAACGCCGTTTCCCTCCTGGTGAATAATCGCCCAAAGACGATCACCATAACCTCCATCAAGCGTGAAGTGATTGAGCTGAGCGGTCAGAAAATCCCGGCCATCCAGGTTTCGCTAACCACGGATGATGCTCAAGCAGACAAGTTCCAGATCAGGGCCTGGCTCAGCGCGGACGCAACCCGCTTGCCCCTGAGGCTGGCCGCCGTAACTCCACTTGGTCCTCTTCGTGCCGACCTCATAATTGTTCCCAATATCCGGCAGTAGACTGAATTTGGAGTGCGCCGGCAGAGCGTAGCGGCGACGGCGCTTTGGATTGATTCCATCTCGCCTCACACTCGTGCAAATCCAAAGAAGTGTGCGCTGCGTTCTAAACCGCTCGCTATCGCGAGCGGCTCTGAATCTGTTTACGGAAACCCGCACAGCCAATTTGAAATTGAAAGTGGTTTTCAACTTGTGTATACTACCCGCGCCTGGGAAATGGGTGGGCTTGTCCCTTCCCCCAGCGCTGAATTTCCAATCAAAGGGTAATTATGTTGCAGTCATTTATTATCGTCCTCCGCGAAGGATTCGAATCTTTTCTGTTGGTAGCAGTTATCCTCTCCTACCTCTTCAAATCGGGACAGAGGTGGCTAACATCCGCAGTTTACCTGGCCATCGTACTGGGACTTTCGGCCAGCCTCGGCCTTGGCTACCTGTTGAAGTTTGGAGTTAATCCGGAAACGCTGGAGAGAAGACTTGGACCAGCGATGGGCTCATCGGTTGCCCAATTCTTAGAAAATGAATCACTGCGCGAAGGCGTCCTGGGCGTGATCGCAATCGTGATGGTCGGCACACTCGTGGTCCATATGTGGCGCACCGGCGGCAAACTGCGTGAGCGTATGCATCATCGGCTGGGTGCAGTGTCATCGCGCGCTTCGCACTTTGCTGCTTTGGCCGGCGTCTTTCTTTTCACATTTCTCATGATCACACGCGAAGGCATGGAAACCGCGCTGATGTTGATGCAGGTGCGCGATTCGCAAATGATAACGGGCGCATTGCTGGGACTGTCGGCGGCAGGTTTATTCGCAATCGGATGGGCGCGTTACGGTCACCTGATTAATATCCGAAGGTTTTTCCAGGTCACCGGAATTTTTCTTTTGCTCTTCATGGTCCAGGTCGGCATCTACTCTTTCCACGAGTTCTCAGAAGCTGGTTGGCTGCCCAACAGCGAGGTGCTGCACGCCGCCACCGAAAAGTTTTCACCTGACGGACTCTACGGCAAATGGTTTTCGCTTCTGATGATCTCAGTTTGCGCAATCTGGCTGATGATAGGTTGGTTGAAGGATCGTTTGTACACTCGTCCCGCCCAACCATCGCCGCTGCCTGGAGTTTAGGGTTTTGAAGAGCGGGAGCAAGCCCCCCTTCCTGCCTGCAAGTTGGCTTAGTTGAGCCTGTTTGACTACTTGCAGTCCGGAAGGCGGGCTTGCCCCCGCTCTTTGATTTCCCTCAGTGAGGTTGTGAGAACTCCCGAGCCAGTTCCCTCTTCAACAACTTTCCGGTAGGCCCTTTGGGAATGTCGGACACGATGCGCACGGTCTTCGGGCACTTGTAGTCCGCCAGGTGAGCCCGGCAGTATTCGATTATCTCCTCAGCCGTTGGGTTCACGCCGTCCTTGGGCACAATGAACGCCGCCACCTCTTCTCCGTACAGCGGGTCAGGCACGCCGATCGTTGCGGCCGCAGCGATCGCGGGATGACGATATAGCACTTCGTCAATCTCGCGCGGATAGATATTTTCGCCGCCGCGAATAATCATGTCCGACTTGCGATCGACGATGTAATAGAAGCCAGCGTCATCGCGATAACCGATGTCGCCGGTATGAAACCATCCGCCGCGAAAAGCGATCGCTGTCGCTTCGGGGTTCTTGTAGTAACCGCGCAAAATATTTTCGCCGCGCAAAACAATCTCGCCCAATTCGCCGTCGGCGACTTCCCTGTCCTCTTCATCGACCACTTTCATCTCATTACCGATAGGCATTCCGCACGAACCGGCGCGCCGGCGCTGGTCGGGAGGATTAAAAGTGGAGCGACAGGTCGATTCCGATAACCCGTAACCCTCGATGACCAGGCAGTTGAAGGTTTCCTCGAAACGGCGCAACGTTTCAGCCGGCACCGGCGCCGAGCCACACATGGCAAAACGCAACTGCTCGGTTTTCAATCCCACCGGAACGCCTTCCGCATAATTATTCAGCAGAATCGAAAGCATCGTTGCGACGGAGCCGAATGAAGTAATCTCGTATTGAGAGATGATTTGCCAAAACCTGGAGGCGGAAAATCGCGGGCTGACTAGGGTCGAACCTCCAGCATATAAGGCCGACATGGTCGTGACCGAAACGGCGTTCATGTGAAAGAGCGGCATGACAGTTAACAATCGATCGCGTTCGGTAAATCCCAACCATTCGCAAATCTGCCGGGCGTTGGCGATGATGTTGCCGTGGGTCAAGAGACAACCCTTGGGTTTTCCGGTTGTGCCGGAGGTGTAGATGATGATTGCTTCATCGTCTTTGGTCAGCTCCGTTTCCGGCAGTCCGTTCGCATCACCGGCAAATGCACTGGTCGCCGTGCTGAAGTCATCGAAACTGATCACCGATTGCAAGAGCGGCAAGTCCTTCCGAATCGCGTCGATGGTCGGGAGGAACTCCGAATGCACGAGCAGAGCTTTGGCTTCCGAGTTCGACATCACGAACGAAAGCTCCTCGGCCTTTAGCAGCGAGTTTATTGGCCCAGCCAGCGCGCCCAATTTCCAACAGGCATAGTAAGCAATGATGTACTCTGCGCTGTTCGGCATCATCAGGCTGACGACGTCACCTTTGGCAACGCCATGACCGGCCAGCAATAGAGCGGTGGCGTTTATGGCACGATCGAACGCCGCATACGTGAAACTCCGGCCATCGACTTCGCTAAACAGGAAGTCTTTGTCCGGCGTGTTTCCGGCACGCAGTTCCAACAGTTGCCTCAAGTTTTGCGGCGCGCTCGTCACTCCAGAGCCTGATAATTGTTCGCTATTATTCATGAGTGCCCGATGATATATTAAGCGGCGATTAGATCAACGCTAAACATGAGGCCAGTACCGTCCGCGGTAGCGTATGGGGTTCGCAGCTTGTGATCCACCTGCTCCCGCAGGGTGTACTGACAACTTGCATAACCTAACATGGACAACTATCGAAACTTTATCAACGGCGAATGGATCGAGTCGTCTTCAGCCAAGGTCGCCAAAAACATCAACCCTGCCAACACTGACGAAATCCTGGGAACGGTAAAACAGGCCACCCGGGAGGAAGCGCGGTCTGCGGTCGAAGCGGCCAGCAATGCTTTTGACGGTTGGCGCAAGACTCCCGCGCCGGCGCGTGGCCGGATTGTGGCGCGGGCGGCCCGTTTGATGGAGGAGCATAAGGAAGAGCTGGCCCAACTGTTGACGCGCGAAGAAGGCAAAACAATTTCCGAGTCGCGCGGCGAGTTGCAGCGTTCGATAAATGTCGCGGAGTTCTGTGCCGGCGAATCACGCCGCATGAACGGCGAAACAATTCAGTCAGAGCTGCCGGCGAACTTTGCCTACACGATTAAGCAGCCGCTGGGTGTGGTCGCCTGCATCACGCCGTGGAACTTTCCCGTCGCGATTCCAGTTTGGAAAATCGCGCCCGCGCTCGTCGCCGGTAACAGCGTCGTTTTCAAGCCAGCTTCGCTGACGCCGGCAACCGGCGTGCGAATTGTCGAACTCTTCGCGGAAGCCGGCATTCCGCCGGGAGTGCTGAACCTGATCATCGGTTCGGGCTCCGAAGCCGGCGATGAGATTATCAATCACCGGGCCGTGCGCGCAGTCTCCTTCACCGGTTCGAACGAAGTCGGCATTCGCCTGTACGAGGAAGTTTCGCGGCGCGGCGCCAAAGTGCAATGCGAAATGGGCGGCAAGAACCCGGTAGTCATTCTCGAAGACGCCGATCTCGATTTGGCAGTCGAATCAACCGCGCAAGGCGCCTTTGGATCTTCGGGCCAGCGCTGTACCGCCACCAGCCGCGCTGTTGTAATGAATGAGATCGCCGACGAATTCGTGGAGCGGATCGCGGCCCGGGCGGCGAGCATGAAGATTGGCAACGGCGCCGACGCGACTACTGAGATGGGTCCTTCGGTTGATGAAAACCAGTTCCAGACCGTTTTGAAGTACGTCGATATCGGCCGCGAGGATGGCGCCACGCTCGTCTGCGGCGGCACGCGCGCAAGCGGCGACGGTCTGGACAAAGGTTACTTTGTGCATCCCGCCGTGTTTGATCATGTAACGCCTGACATGCGAATTGCGCGCGAAGAAGTTTTTGGCCCGGTTCTATCAGTACTGCGGGTGAAGAATTTTGATGAAGCGATGCGAGTGGCCAACGATTGCGATTACGGATTGTCGTCATCGATTTTCAGTAACGATGCCGTGCGCATCTTCCGCTTTGTCGATGAAATCGAAACCGGGATGACCCACATCAACTCGCCCACCACTGGAGGCGAAGCACACATTCCGTTCGGCGGTATCAAAGGCACCGGCATCGGCGATCGCGAACAGGGCTCCACGGCTCTTGATTTCTATACGGACTTGAAAGTGGTCTATGTCGACTACACCGGGCGCAAACGTGAGGGGAATTTGTATTAGATTATGAAAACTCTAATCCGTAACGGCCGCATCATCACGGCGGTTGATGACTACAAAGCAGACATCCTGATTGAGGATGAAGTGATTTCAATGATTGGCGCTAAGCTCGATATGCAGGTTGACCTGACGATCGATGCGGCGGGCAAGTTAGTGATTCCGGGTGGCATCGATCCGCACACGCACATGGAGCTGCCCTTCGGTGGGACGCAGGCGTCCGACGACTTTCGCACCGGAACCATCGCGGCAGCATATGGTGGCACGACTTCGATCATTGATTTTGCCGTGCAAAACAAGGGTCAGTCATTAATTTCAGGTCTGGATAACTGGCATCAGAAGGCCGAAGGCAAATGCGCGATCGATTATGGTTTTCACCTGATCACCACTGAGCTGGAAGACAATCAGATCGAAGAGATGTACACGCTGATGGATGAGGGTGTGACCAGTTTCAAACTATTCATGGCTTATCCTGGTGTGTTTTTGGTTGACGATGCAACTATCTTTCGCGCAATGTCGGCGGCCGGCGAGCGCGGCGGATTGATTTGCATGCACGCCGAGAACGGAATCGTCATTAACGAAATCATCAAGCGCGCCCTGGCCAAAGGCCACACCGCCCCGAAGTATCATGCCCTGACGCGCCCCACGCGCGCCGAAGCCGAAGGGGTTCATCGCGCGATCGCGATCGCCGAAATGGCGGAGGCACCCGTTTACATCGTCCATCTCTCCTGTGCTGACGCACTAAACCAGGTCCGCGAAGCTCGCGATCGCGGCATTCCCGCTTTTGCGGAAACGTGTCCGCAGTATCTCTTCCTTTCCATCGACGACTATGGCGACGACTTTGAAGGAGCAAAGTATGTGATGACGCCACCGTTGCGCGAGAAGGCGAACCAGGCGGAACTGTGGAAAGGTCTGAAGATGGACGACCTGCAAGTGATTTCCACCGACCATTGCCCATTCTGCATGAAGGAGCAGAAGGAATTAGGTAAGGACGATTTCACGAAGATTCCGAACGGCGCGCCCGGTGTCGAACACCGTGTGTCATTGATTTATAACGGCGTAGTGGAAAATCGTATCTCCCTCAATCGCTTTGTCGAGTTGACTTCAACCGCGGCGGCAAAGATGTTTGGCCTCTTTCCGAAGAAGGGTACGATTGCCGTCGGTTCCGACGCCGACATCGTCATCTTCGACGAGAATAAGGAACAGACGCTCAGCGTGAAGACCCACCACATGAACGTTGACTACTCAGCCTACGAAGGCAAAACGATAAAGGGGGCAGTCGACACCGTAATCTCGCGCGGCAAGGTTGTGATTGAAAACGGCGAATACAAGGGCAAAGCGGGTGATGGTCGTTTCCTCAAGCGCGGAACGTGCGTCGCGGTGTGACCCGCAGGCCCCAACATGTCGCCAAATCTTTAGCTCAATCAGGTATTAATAACCGCGCGAATGAACAGAAATAAGTGTTTGCAGTGTGGGTTGGTAAATTCAGCCAGTGACGAAACCTGCCGCCGTTGCGGTTCGTTACTCACCGAATCGGCGCTTGAAGATGCAGCGACGGAAGAACCGGTAAAGAAGCGAAGCATCGGCAAACGCATTATCTGGATTGCCGGCGCTACTGTTTTCGCGCTGCTTAGTTTTTATCTGTCTTTGCGTATCACTTCCGAAGATCTTGACTTTGACAAGCGCCAGGTTGTTCATCGCTCGATCAATATCCTCGAACAAAAGGGCTTCGCCACAGAGGCCTCAATGCTGCGCAACCTGACTACCTATCGCAGTACCGACAGTTGGTGGAACCGCTACGTGGGCCATCACAGTGCGTTTGCGGCCACGAATTTTCCTTTTGAAATCATGACGCTGTATCCCGAATTCTTCGATCAATCTTCGGACGATGTGGAACGGGCGATAATTCTTTTGCACGAGAGTTATCACCTGCGCGGACACGGCGAGGCAGCGGCGCTGGAAGCGACCTGGCAAAACAAGCAGCGGCTGGGCTGGACGGAAGAGAAATATGGCGAGTCGCGCGTTTGGAAAAACACAAAAGCGCTAACCATGGATTTCGTGCCGGAGCTTTTCCGTTGCGGTCCGGAAGGACAATCCGATTGCGTGCCCTAATCTTTTCTCCCGGCAAACGATTTCTGGCATAAGATATGGCGAAGTTTCGGAGGTAACTCTATGCGTCACCGGTTTCTAAAATCGCTGGCAGTCATTCCACTCGTCCTCTGCGCGTTCACGTTGGTTGTGGCCGACGATAAACCGCTGCCGCCGCTAATCACCGTGACTGGTGAGGCCGAAGTGAATGTCGTGCCCGATGAAGTAGTCTTTGACCTGACGGTGCAAGCTTTTAATCGCGAATTACGACAGGCCAAGGCCACGACTGACGAAAGAATTAAGGGCCTGATGGCCATGGCCCGGCGATATGGAATCGCCCCCGAAGATATACAGACTGACTACGTCAAGTTGGAACCTCGGTATAGAGGGAACGATGAAGCGCGAACATTGCTGGGTTATTCGGTGCGGAAGGATTTGCTCTTCACGCTGCGCGACGTCACCAAGGCCGAGGCTTTGCTGTCCGAGATTCTGGAAGGCGCGAATACACGACTGAACTCCGTTCGCTTCCAAATTTCGTCACCACGCAAGTACCGCGATCAGGCCCGCGCGATGGCAATCGCCGCCGCACGCGAGAAAGCCGTGGCCCTGACGGCTGCCATCGGACAGAGTATTGGCAAAGCCTATTCGATTGAAGAGGAGGTTCCACAGCCACAGCCACGGTATGCGATGCAAAATGCCTATGCCAACACATCCAGCAGCGAGGGCGATTCCGGCTCTTCGGAAGGCACGCTGGCTCTTGGTCGCATAAAAATCACTGCTCGCGTTACCGTTCGCTTTGAACTTAATTGAACCTGCCGACTCCCGGCCCCCAACCATGAAAAATAACTCCCCTGACATCGCAGTCACCCAACGCGACTTTGAAGAGCTACAGCAGGACGTTTCCACTAGTCCTTTGTGGAACAAAGATCTGGCGCCGACTACGATCAAAGAGCGCACCTGGTCCACCTGGAACATTGCCGCGCTTTGGATCGGCATGAGCGTGGTTATCACCACCTACACATTGGCCGGCGGCTTTATCGAAGCCGGGATGAACTGGTGGCAGGCGATGATGACCATCCTGCTGGGAAACACGATCGTGCTGATTCCCATGATGCTCAACGCCCATGCCGGCACGAAGTACGGAGTTTCGTTTCCGGTGCTGTGTCGCGCCTCATTCGGTACGAAAGGCGCCAACATTCCGGCGATTCTCCGGGCCATCGTCGCCTGCGGCTGGTTTGGCATTCAGACCTGGATTGCCGGCACGGCGATCGACGCACTGTTCAGCATCATGTGGAGCGGCTGGGCCCACATGTTCGGTGACGCCGCAATTCTGGGAGTGGCCCTGCATACCTGGATCGGTTTCTTTATCTTCTGGGGGATCGAGGTATTCATAATTCTGAAGGGAGTCGAGGGCATTAAGCATTTGGAGACATGGTCGGCGCCGCTGCTGCTGACTGGCGGGCTGGTCCTGCTGGTGTGGGCTTCATGGCGCGCAGGCGGCCTCGGTCATGTCCTGACGGAATCGAGCCGCCTGCAAAAGGAACACAACGAATTCTGGAGCATCTTTCCCGCATCGCTAACGGCCGCGGTGGGATACTGGGCGACTCTGAGCCTGAACATTCCTGATTTCACGCGCTACGCCAAGTCGCAAAAGTCACAAATGATGGGCCAGGCGTTGGGTCTGCCATTGACGATGACGGCCTTTGCCTTCATCGGAGTCGCGGTCACCAGCGCCACTCTTCTCATCTATGGCACACCCATCCCCGACCCGGTTGAGCTAATGAAGAAATTCGACAGCGTCGCGGTAATCTTGTTTGCCACGCTCGTAATTTTCGCGGCGCAGTTAACCACCAACATGGCCGCTAACGTTGTTTCCCCTTCCAACGATTTCTCGAATCTGAATCCGAAAATGATTTCATATGTCACCGGCGGGTTGATTACGGCACTGATCGGAATCGTGATGATGCCGTGGAAAATTCTGGCGTCGGTGGGCGCGTATGTTTTCACCTGGCTGATCGGTTATTCAGCTTTAATGGGCGCTATCGCGGGAATTTTGATCTGCGACTATTGGATCCTGCGCCGCCAGCACCTTAGCCTGGCCGGGCTCTTCGATCCGAAGGGACGATACTCGTACGGCAACGGTTTCAACTGGCGCGCAATCGTTACCCTCATTGTCGCCATCGCTCCAGTCGTCCCTGGGTTTCTTCACGCGGCCAGCATCCCAGGCTTCAACGGCAGGTTTGAGAATCCGTCGTTTTTAGATACCCTTTATCCCTACGCTTGGTTTGTAACTTTTGGGTTAGGTTTCGTTATCTATTACATCCTGATGAATCGCCACTCTAATCTTCGAGGAGAGCAAAACTGATATGCCACGCACAGTGAAATGCGGATTGATCCAGGCAACGCACGCGGGTCCGACAGATGTGCCCATCGCAGATATCATCAAGGCCAATGTCGATAAGCATGTCGGCCTGATCGAAGACGCAGCCAAACAAGGCGTGCAGATCCTTTGTATGCAGGAAGTTTTCACCACCCCATACTTCTGTGCCGAACAAAAGACCCGCTGGTACGACGCGGTCGAGAAAATTCCTGATGGACCAACCACGCAGTTGATGCAGAAGCTGGCGAAGAAGCACGGCATGGTCATCGTCGTGCCCATCTACGAAGAAGAGATTACCGGCATCTACTACAACACCGCGGCGGTGATTGACGCGGATGGAAAGTACCTGGGCAAGTACCGCAAGAACCACATTCCGCATGTGAATCCCGGGTTCTGGGAAAAGTTTTATTTCCGGCCGGGGAATCTTGGCTATCCGTGTTTTGATACGGCGTTCGCGCGCATCGGCGTTTACATCTGTTATGACCGGCACTTCCCCGAAGGCGCGCGCGCACTTGGCCTGAACGGTGCGGAGATTGTTTTCAATCCCTCGGCCACAGTAGCCGGGCTGTCCGAGTATTTATGGAAACTGGAACAACCCGCGCACGCAGTGGCGAACGGTTATTTTGTCGGCGCCATTAATCGCGTCGGGCATGAACAACCGTGGGACATTGGCGAGTTCTATGGCCAGAGCTATTTCTGCGATCCACGCGGGCAGATAATCGCGCAAGCCCCACGCGATCAGGACGCGCTAGTGGTCGCCGATTTAGATTTGGATATGATTCGCGAAGTGCGAAATACGTGGCAGTTCTTCCGCGATCGGCGGCCGGATTCGTACGGATCGCTGGTGGCGGATTAGAGATTAGTCTCAGGTCTCAGGTCTCAAGTCTCAGGTATCAAAGTCTCAGATCCCAGGTCTGAATCGTTGTGGTTAGGTCGGCCCTGGATGAGCACCATAAGGAAGTTCGAGGACATTGAAGCCTGGCAGACGGCCCGGGAGTTGGCGAACCTTGTATATGAGGCTACATGCGAACCTGGATTTAACCGAGATTTTGCGTTACGTGACCAAATCCGCAGGGCGGCGATTTCGATTGTCTCAAATATCGCAGAGGGTTATGAAAGAGATGGCGACCGGGAATTCGTCCAGTTTCTCTACATCGCCAAAGGTTCTGCCGGCGAGGTTCGCGCGCAGCTCTATCTCGCTCTCGATCGGAATTACTTGACCAACGAGCGCTTTCAAGTTTTGTTTGACAACGTGACGACGCTCAGTCGTATGCTTTTTGGTTTGATCAGATACTTACAGCGATCAGAATTGACCGGCACAAAATACAAGCAGTTCAGTTGACCAAGCTACCCAGACTTGAGACGTGAGACGTGAGACTTGAGACTTGAGACCTTCTTAGGAGATTCCCATGGACCTTTAAATCACCGTTAATGGCATAAAGTTTCCTAACCCCTTCCTGTTGGGTTCTGGCCCGCCGGGAACAAACGCTCGCGTCATTGCTAAATCCTTCGACGCCGGCTGGGGCGGCGCCGTCGCCAAAACAGTGAGCCTGGAATCTTCCAAAGTCGTCAACGTGGTCCCGCGTTACGGCAAAATGCGTTCGCGCTCAAACGGCGAAGTCATCGGATTCGAAAACATTGAGCTGATTTCGGACCGCCCCATCGACGTCTGGCTCGAGGAGTTTACTCAGGTCAAAAAGGATTATCCGGACCACATCCTAATCGCCTCCATCATGGAGGAATACAACAAAGAGCGCTGGCAGAAACTCACGCGCATGGTCCAGGACACCGGCGTGGATGCCTTCGAGCTTAACTTCTCCTGCCCGCACGGGATGACTGAGCGCAAAATGGGTTCGGAGATGGGTGAGCATCCAGACCTCGCGGAGGAAGTGACGGGCTGGGTAACGGAAGTCGCGACGATTCCCGTCTGGGCGAAGATGACCCCGAACATCACGAACATTCGCGAGCCCGCCCACGCGGCCGTAGCGGGTGGCGCAGTCGGCATTTCCGCCATCAACACAATTCTGTCAGTCATTGGCGTAAACCTCGATACGCTGCGCCCCATGCCCACCGTCGAGGGTTACACAGTGCCGGGTGGTTATTCTTCCCAAGCCGTAAAACCAATTGCCCTGCGGATGGTCAGCCAGCTCGCGCGCGCTTTGCCGAAGGAAATATCCATCAGCGGCATCGGCGGGATCGAAACGGCCCACGATGCGATTGAATTTTTCCTGCTGGGATCATCCACCGTGCAAATCTGCACCGGCGTCATGCTGCATGGCGTGAAGATGATCGATGAATTGAAGGACGGCCTGGCAAAGTTCATGAGCGATAAAGGCTTTGCGACGCTGGAGGACGTGGTCGGCAAGAGCCTGCCGTATTTTTCCACCCACATGGACCTGGTCGAGCGGATGAAGGAAGCGAAGCGGCACAAAGCCGGCGAAGCCAGCCGCGATAACGAGTGGGCGCAAAAAGACATTACGGAGAAGACCGCCGAACTAACTTCCGACTAATCCTGAATCTGACCTATTGGAAAGAGCCAGACGGCGTGAATAAGACGGGCTAGCGCTTTGATCGTTCCCCAGCGATGAGCATCCAACCACCTTACAATCAATACGTCCCTCAACCTCCGACGTATCGCTCTGCTCATGGGCGAGCTCATGTTGCGATGGTGCTGCTTGGCATTAACGCCCTGCTGCATTTCTTTTCCTTGCTGGTCGCTCTGCTCATACTTTTCTTTCCCGCGGCGGACCGGGTCGACGAAGTTTCAAACGATCCCATGGTGTTGATGGTCACGCTGTTGAAGGCCGGGCTCGCTCTCCTGCTGTTCCTCGTTTACATAGTCACGATCGTGTTCTTTTTGATGTGGATGTATCGCTCTTACGAAAACCTGCCGGCCTTCCACCCGCGGACCAGCATCAAGTTTTCCTCCGGTTGGGCGGTGGGCAGTTTCTTCGTGCCATTTGTGAGCCTGGTGGTGCCTTATCAGGCGATGAAGGAACTATGGCGCAAGAGCGAGCCGCCGGGGGCGATTCAGTTCGGCGACCTTGCGCCTCCGTCGTTTTTTCCCCTCTGGTGGGCGTTCTGGATTGCTTCCAATGTCGGAGGGCAAATTTATTTCAGGATCATGGTGGAAGAGAAAGTACCTTCAGACGTCACTAACCTCGTGGGATTAGCGAGCGATCTGGTCGCGATTCCGGCCGCGTTACTCGCGATCCTTGTCGTACGCAGCATTGACCGGCGCCAGACAGAGGCAAGTGCGGCGTTAAATGTGCAGTTTTCCCAGCCACCACCACCGCCCCCACCGTTTTCCCCTGTTTCCACGTAGCTTTAGGCTCTTCATTCAAAATTGATCCGCTGATAAAACGTGGGAAAAGATAAATTTGTAGGCACAAACGCATACCTGAGATAGAATGCGCGCCCGAATGCAGACTAGCGGATTGTCACAGCCTTTCGTCGCAGCATTACTACGTGATCGCAGGCTGGCACTGGCGGTCGCCGGCGTGGGCGGTTTGAACCTCACGCTCTTTGCCTTGCACCTTCCGTCATGGCAGTGCCCGGTACTCCACACTTTTGGAGTTCCCTGCCCCGGCTGCGGTCTTACCCGGGCAATAGCGTTGCTGGTCAAGGGCCAATGGCATGCTTCATTCACGATGCATGCATTCGGGCCGGTCTTCTTATTAGCGTTGGTATTGATTGGCGCCGCGGCAGTGATGCCGGATCGCTACCGGGCGGCATTCGTTAATAATATTGAAAGACTGGAACGAAAAACTGCGATTCCGGTAATCCTGTTGTCATTGTTTTTCGTTTACTGGCTTGTGCGTCTGTTGTTCTTTTCCTCAACGTTCTTGCAGTTGATCCGTGGGTGAATTAGCTCGTCCAACAACTAACCTAAACTTAGCGGAGGATAAACTGAAATGGGAATTCTGCAGATTCTTAACATGGTCGCGTCCCTCGGAAGCCTTATTTGCTTCATCATTGTGCTCATCAAGCTCTTCCAAAATGAAGGCGCTCTCAAAGGCATTCTCGGTTTGATTTGCGGCCTTTACACCTTCATCTGGGGCTGGATGAACGCGACCAAGCTGAACATCAAAAACATCATGATGATTTGGACCCTGCTGATCATCGTGAGCATCATCCTCGGAATGATGGGTGGCAGCTTCTATGCCTCAACGGGCGTGGCCACTCCCTAGGGAGGAAAACTAAGGCGTTAGACGAAACTGGCCGTTATCCCCCTGGCGGTGGCGGCCCGGTTTCGTTGTCTCCAGTTCCTCACCCAGCTGCTCGATCTCACTCAAGGATTTATCGTTAAGATCACGATCTCTGGCGGGACGCGAAAGCGCACCGGGAAGATGCTTGTACCGATTCCGGTGGTGACGAACAGTTGATGGCTGCCTTCGCGTATGAAGCCTGCAGCGTAACGATGATCGGAGGGCAGAACTATGCGGCCAAGGATGGGAAAGTTCACCTGGCCGCCATGCGTGTGGCCGGCGAGAGTTAAAGGGACGCGAGCCGGAACGCTGGAGAAGATATCAGGATTGTGCGTCAGCGCGATGATTGGTTGGCCCTCTGGAATTGGCGCGAGGGTCTGGTGGATTCTTTGCGGGCGCGTCCAGAAGTCGCCTAATCCAGCGAGCCAGAACGCTGAGCCATTCCGCTCAACGCGGGCGACATCGTTCTCGAGTACGCGAATGCCGGCGCTTTCGAGCGCGCTCCACATACGCCGGCCGTCTTCCCACCAATCGTGATTGCCCAAAACGGCAAACACACCGAGGGGCGCTTGTAAGCCTTTCAAGTTCTGCGCAATCACTTCCGGCTCCATGTGCGTTCCGTGCCAGCTAGTTCGCACCACGAAATCCCCGAGAATCACTATCAGATCGGGTTTCTGATCATTGGTCAACGCCACGATCCGCTGAAGTTTTTGCTCGTTGATGAACGGAGAGCCGGCGTGTATATCAGCGATGACCGCAATGCGCAAACCGGCAAGCGCCTCTGGCCGGCTATCGATTTGCACGGCTTCGTGCCGCATGATTAAGCGGTTGGGCTCGATGATGAATGCCCAGACACCAAGAGCTATAATAACTAACAGAACTCCCGCAAACGCGATTCGCAGGTTCCGTTTCCACGCGGGAAGTTTGCCATGCGGTCTCGAACTGTCCGGGCGTGAAAGCTGATACAGAAACAGCAGGAGGGCAAGGACGACTGCGACGGCGAGTACGAAGAGAAAGCTCATTGGTAAAATTGATAGCCTAAGGCCAGCTCACTCCCCCTTCCCTGGGAGGGGCCGATCCTGGTCATTCAACTACGCTGACACATCCACTTAACCTCATGCCGCCGCAAACCATCGACGAAGTTATCGCGCAACTGGACTTGATCATCCAACGCGCGCGCGCGGAAGGCAGTCGCCTGGGCTACTTCGCCACGCTCTATCGGAACGTTACACTCAAGGTCAAAGAAGGCATCGCCGCCGGCGCATTTCAGGATGGCGCGCGGATGGAAAGACTGGACGTAACATTTGCCAACCGCTATCTGGCCGCGCTCGAAACTTTTTCCCACCAGGGACGGCCAAGCAAATGCTGGCGCATCGCATTTGAAACTGCCACATCCGACCGGCCCATCATCCTGCAACATCTGTTGGCGGGCATGAACGCGCACATTAACTTCGACCTTGGCATCGCCGCGCAGGCAACAGCGTCCGGTGAACAACTCGAATCTCTACGCCATGATTTCGATCAGATCAACAACATCCTCGGCAGCATGATCGCGAAAGTGCGATCGGATGTAGAAGAGGTTTCCCCCAAAATCAAAGTCCTGACTCGTTTTGACCAGAGCGGCCAATCCAAATTAATCGGGTTTAGCCTGGACCGGGCGCGGGCCAGCGCCTGGCTAACTGCCTCCATTGTCAACATAACGCCCGCGAAGCATCTGCCACGAAAGCTAAGCATCCTCGACGACGGTGTCGCGATTCTCGGCTCGCTGATCGCACAGCCCATGGACCTGGTTCTCCAACTCGCATTACGGGACATCCGCAAGCAGGAGAGTAACGATGTGCGGCATGTGATCGACGTGCTTAGCCAGGTTTAGAGACAGGTGCCCTAAACCCCTTGCGGAAAATACTCTCGCCAACGGTTATTAACCAGTTTCGCGATGTCATCCCGGGCCACCAGCTCGTCGGGAAATCCAGGTTTAGTTCGCGCGTCGATCATGATCGGCCCTTGATAAGCCAGGTGATGCCGCACCACTTTGGTTTCAGCGGCGTAAATGTCGGCCGCCGGCTCAAACCGCGTCCAGGTAGCCCAGAGAAAATCGATCGTAGACTTGGCGACTTCAGCGTTATCGTGCAAGACGATCAGCGGCCAAGCTCTAAATGACCCGTCGTGAGCCAAGCGCGCAGCCTGTTCGGGCTCTTCTGAAAAAGAGGCTCCCTGAATAACCAGGCAGCCGGGACAAAAGACCTCTGCGCGCGCTACCCCAACCGGCAATTCACCCTGCCACTGATTCGGCAACTCGCGAACCGCATCACCCAAACCCAGCAGAATTGCCTTGCTTCCTTCGTTCACTTGTCCACTGGTGTAATCAAGCGTGTCCATCGAGGTGTTCGAAAAAATGAACAAGTCAGTGGCCGGGTTAAGACGCGCCAGCACGTGCGTCAACAGACGGGGAAAGTCCCGCAGGTCCAACATCGTATCGGTCAAGATCAAGAACTTGGTTAGCGAGAGTTGGCCTTCACCCAGAATTCGGAAGCCGGACACGAGCGCCTCGCGCGCGTAACGTTCCCGCACCACCGCGGCGCACAACGAATGAAAACCCGTCTCGCCGTAGGTCCAAAGGCTGCGAACACCGGGCATCACCAGCGGAAAGAGCGGCGCCAGCAATTCCTGCAAATAGTCGCCAATAAAAAAGTCTTCCTGGCGCGGCTTACCAACTACTGTCGCCGGGTAAATCGCATCACGCCGGTGACAGACCGCCTCCGCGTGAAGCACCGGGTAGTCGTGTTGCAGCGAATAATAACCATAATGATCGCCGAACGGACCCTCTGGTTTTCGCTCATGCGGTGGGACGGCGCCGACCAGTGCGAATTCCGCTTCCGCTACCAATCGGTGATACGCGTGACCCAGGGGATTCGCAGCCATGCGCAATTTTTCGCCGCCCAGGAGCGAAGTCAGAATCAACTCCGGAACATCCTCCGGCAGCGGCGCAATCGCCGCGATGATCAAAGCGGGAGGACCGCCAAGGAAAACACTTACCGGCAATGACTGGCCCAACCTCTCGGCTTCGTGATAGTGAAAGCCGCCGCCCTTTTGAATCTGCCAGTGAAGCCCGGCCGTTTGCTCGTCGTAAACCTGCATGCGATAGATGCCGAGATTGTGCTTGCGGGTCGTGGGATGCTCCGTGTAGACGAGCGGCAGCGTGATGAACGGGCCGCCGTCCTCCTGCCATGTCGTTAGCACCGGGAGCTCGTTTAATTTCGCCGGCCGATCGATGACATCGGTGATGGGACCGCTTCGAACATTTTTTGTCCCGAGCTTTAGAATGTCGCGCGCCAGTGACTTGTGCTGCCAGAGCTCGCGCGGCCGCGGCGGCAGCAGCAACTCCGCGATTTCCGCCATTTGCTTTACCAGCGACAGCGGCTTGGGACCAAAAGCTTGTTCGATTCGACGAGCAGTGCCGAACAGATTCGTCACCACCGGGTAGCGACTTCCCTTCACGCGCGTGAACAGGAGCGCCGGTCCTGACTGTTCGATCACGCGGCGGTGGATTTCCGCCAGCTCAAGATAAGGGTCGACTTCAACTTCGACGGTGATAAGTGAGTTTTCCCGTCGCAGCAGATCCAGAAACGTACGTAAGTTGGGGTGCATTTAGCGAATGGCGATCGCTGGCAGGTTCGAATCAATCGATATCCATCGGATTGTGATAGGGCTTATCTTTTTCTTTTTCGGCGCGCTTCATGGCTTCCTGAAACTTCTCCTCCAGAAGCCGCTCGCGATCCTTCATCGAGCTCAGCTCCTGCGAAAATATTTGTTCGCGCACCTGTTTTTGTTTGTCCAGGCCCTTCACCATCTCTTCAAAGGAGGCCAGAGGTTTTGTTTTCTCTTCGTGGGAAATTACGGCGCCAGTTTGCGCATCGATAGTCATCGTCGCGTCACAACCTGGACAGATTATGGTAAAGCGCGTTCCCTCGCCCATGCCACTCCTCCTTGTTTACCGGTGTTATTGAGCAGGTCCCGGTACCATCAAACGTAGTCGAAGTATAACATCAGGATGGAATTAATTCGGAGTGAGTTAAGACGGCGGTGCTGTCTGGTAAGTTCCCTTGTTCCCGTTCCGTTGGCAGGGGTCAGCGGAGGGTTTACAAGCGCAAAGGAGAAATGATCTTACGCGCGGCCTCGGAAGGCCGCGCGTATTCCTTTTTACTTTGATGCGGGCCAAACTACTCCCAACCCTCCCAGAGGGAGGGCTGACCGCGCGCCCCATTCCTCTCGCGAACGGCTAAGGCTTTACAGCCTTCTTGATTTCGCTGCCGACTTTCTTAGTTCCTTCAACAGTTTTCTCACCTACCGTTTTTGCGCCTGAGGCCGTCTTTGATCCGACGGTCTTCGCGCCTTCAACGGTTTTTTCGCCTACTGTCTTCGCCGCCTCACCAGTGGCTTTGGCGCCTTCCACTGCTTTGTCCTTGGTCCAGCCGGCCGCGTCGGCGATCGCATCTCCGGTGGAATCGAGCGCGGTCGCTACGTCGGTTTTCAGATCGGTTTCCTCGCCCGTAGCAGAATAAACGCGCGCCGTCTTCTGTCCGTTCCTGGTCGTGACCACAATTTTGGAAACCCGTGGATTGCCGCTGAAGACTCGTGTCTCAGTAGTCACTCCATTGGCATCCGTGGTGGTCGTTATAGTCGAGTTATCCGGCCCGGGACGAGTGGAAGTCATCGGCGTCGCGAGGTTTGCATTTGCATTGGCGTTAACATTAGCGTTAGGGTCCGTGGTGTTGCACGCCGGTGCGAACGCCGCTAGTGCAATCGCGCAGATGCCCGTCAAGAGTTTGTAGCTCACTTAGATTTCCTCCAAAGAATTTTGAACCTTCAATTGACCTTCACTTGAAATGGGCAACAGATGTGCCAGTTAACCCCGGCGTTAAACCATCGTTTGACGGCTGGATTTGCGCTCGCAATACAGAAAAGCATACGCCCGGCTCCAGGCCACGTTCAGTAACAGTACGGTGACGAAGGCTGCGGTTTGACAGTATGGTTGTCGCGGGCTACCATTCGCTTCCTTGAGCTTTCCGAATCTGTAATCTTTGAAGCAGGCACTTTTACCGGCGAAGCTTTTGGTGTTTTTGCCCTAATCTATCTTGAACTAGTCGGCGAGTACTACCGGTATCTCACAAGTCACCTTTATGGGGTTTGCCACCACCGCAATTCACGCTGGTCAGGAGCCTGACTCCGCCACCGGCGCGGTTACCGTTCCTATTTATCAGACATCGACGTACGCCCAGGATGGCCTGGGAAAAAACAAGGGCTTCGAGTACGCCCGCACTTCTAACCCGACGCGTCTTGCGCTGGAGCGAAACCTCGCTGCCCTGGAGGGCGCGCGTTTCGGCTACGCTTTCGCCTCCGGCATGGCAGCAATCGATGCCACGATGCGGCTGGTCAAGGCCGGCGATCACGTCATAGTTTCCGATAACACTTACGGCGGCACGTTCCGCCTCTTTAGCCGGATTCTGGCGAACTATCAAATCGAGTTCGATTTTGTCGATACCTCCGATGTCTCCAACGTCGAAGGCGCGATGAAGGAAAACACCCGCATGGTGTTTGTCGAGACTCCCACCAATCCCGTGATGATGGTAACGGACCTGCAGGCAGTCTCCGACGTAGCGCATAAGTTTGGCGCGCGCGTAGTCTGTGACAACACCTTCATGTCCCCGTACCTGCAAAGGCCGCTGGAGTTCGGCGTGGACATAGTGGTCCACTCGACGACGAAATTTCTTAACGGTCATTCCGACGGAATTGGCGGCGCGGTGGTCTTGAATGATGAAGAGGACGCTGCCTGGATCGCCTTCGTGCAAAACAGTGCGGGCGCAATTCTTTCGCCTTTTGATTCCTGGTTGGTCCTGCGCGGTACGAAGACGCTGGCCCTGCGGATGGAACAACACGATCGCTCCGGGCGGGCGGTAGCGGCATTTTTGGAAGAACATCCGAAGGTGCAGAAGATTTACTATCCCGGCTCGTTGACACATAGGCAGCATGAGCTGGCTAAGCGACAACAGAAGGGTTTCGGCAGCATGGTTTCGTTTGACGTGGGCTCTTTAGAAGCTGCGCGCACTGTGCTGGAATCTGTTAAACTCTGCACTCTCGCGGAAAGCCTCGGCGGCGTGGAAACTCTCATCTGTCACCCGGCCACGATGACTCACGCGTCGGTCGCTCCGGAAACACGCGCGCGACTGGGAATCACCGATGGCCTGGTGCGAATTTCGGTAGGAATCGAAGACACAGACGACATTATTGCCGATCTTGACGAGGCCTTAGCGAAGCTGCGCTAAGTTTTTTCCATCCTCAGGCAAACTAAAGAGCAGCTTTCTTCTTGACAGCCTTGGCCATAGTCAATTTACTATTCACTCATTCATGATCGTAGAGCTTCGGGCAAAATCAGACATCGGTCGCGTCAGACGGGGCAACGAAGATAACTTCCTCGTACTGGATTTATCGACCACCACCACCTGGACCGGTTCGGGCGGAGCAGAATCGCCGGCTGAGCTGCAGCGGGTCGATCCGGGCGACGCCGGCGTCGTGCTGGTAGTTTCCGATGGGATGGGCGGCGCACTGGCCGGTGATGTGGCGAGCCGGATGGCTGTTGATTCGGTGCGCGAGATTTTGGTGGGTGACGGGACCGAGAAATCGAATGGCTGCAATCCCGATTTGTCTCTGGTGGACTGCCTGCGCGAAGCAACCATCTACGCCAATCTCGAGATTCACAAAAAGAGTCTGACGGACAGCCGTTGCAGCGGCATGGGTGCGACTTTCACCGGCGCCGCGATCAAGGGTGACTTGCTCGATCTCGTGCAGGTTGGTGATAGCCGCGCTTATGTAATTCGGGGCAATCAAATTCGTCTGGCGACAAAGGATCAATCCCTGGTTCAGCAACTGGTCGACGTCGGGCAGATCAGCGAAGAAGAAGCTGAGACGCATATGTTCCGCAACGTCATCCTGCAGGCGCTCGGGGCGCAGACGGACCTGACGCCCGCTACGGCTCGTATGCGGATTCGGCAGGGCGACATGTTATTGCTCTGCAGCGACGGTCTCTCGGGAAAACTTCGCGCCGAAGATATTCAAAGAATAATCGCCGACAAAGGTGACGATTTATCTGCCGCATGTACTGAGCTGATTAAGGAAGCAAACGATCGCGGCGGCGAAGACAACATTACCGTCATCCTGGCGCGATTCTCCGGCGAAGACTTGAAGGAAGCGACGACTGAGAAGATTACGATTGAACTGCCGCCGCTCGAAGAAGACATGACTCTAGATGAAACCGAATCGAACGCCGATCTCGATTCCGAAGCGCCTACCGAAATTCCTTAGCTCTCTCATTACAGGTGTTTAGAGTTCAAACTTTAGTTTGCGCATTTGCGGAAGATGCAAGCTGAAGCTTGTACTCTATACCCCTGGCACGGGCGTTGAGAATCTCCTTCTTAGTAAGGGCCAGTGGGATAAAACTGAGATGATTGTTTTTAGCGGTATCTTGCTATTGTCCTGGGTGTCCTGATCCCGCTCGCTGAGACTTTCCGTTGGCTCTAAGCTAATTCCCCAATTCTCTTCCACGCCAGTCATGTCCCTGATCCACGCGCCGCACATAGATTGACGCACCCTGTACACTTTCAACCTGTACTCGCTCGCCGGCCTCAAGCGGTTCTTCGCCATCGGCGGGGTACGCCGTCCAGGTCGAGCCAAACACTTTTACTGCACCCTCATTCATAGAACCTCTGCTTGATGAGACGACGGTGCCTACCTTTCCCGGCAATGCGTCAACTCCGGTGCGCAGAGAGTCGCCGTGCTTTTCCCGGGAAAAGTAGTTAACAAAGATGGTGCGCGACGCCGCAGTCAGGCCGATTGAGACGACCGCGAAAATCAGGAATTGCAGCGGCACACTGTCTACGCCCACCAGCCCGGCCAACGCCGCCGCCAGCGCCCCGATGCCAAACCACAAGAGCACAAATCCGGACGTGAATACCTCGGCAACAATTAGAATAGCGCCCAGAATTACCCAGAGAATCCAGATCTTATCCATTGACGTTGTCTACCCTTTTAGAAGGTTCTTGAGCACGAACCAAATGTTGGCCGGCCGCTCTGCCAACCGGCGCATGAAGTAAGGATACCAGCGCTTTCCGTAAGGAACATACACCCTGACGTTGTAACCTTCGCGCGCCAGTTTCTCCTGCAGATCACGCCGGATCCCGTACAGCATTTGAAACTCGAAAGCCTCTTTCCCGATTTGCTGGCGCTTCGCATAATCAATTGTGGCTTCGATCATTTTGGGGTCATGGGTCGCAATTCCATGATAGGTCCCACTGGAAAGCAACAACCCCATCACGCGTATGTAGTTCTCATCGACGTCCTTTTTTTCCGGAAACGCAACCGTCGGCGGCTCTTTGTAGGCCCCTTTGCAAATACGTATGCGCGCCGGGATTTGCAGGAGGTCGCGCACATCATCCATGGTGCGGCGCATATATGATTGCAGGACGATACCAACGTCATTCAGGCCAAATTCCGCGCGCAACCGTTTGAAGATATCTATCGTTAGCTGCGTGACATCCGAATCTTCCATGTCGATGCGCACAAAGTTGCCCCGTCTGGCGGCGTCCTGCACAATCTCGCGCGCGTTACGGTAAGCGAGCTCTGGATCCAGCTTCAGCCCAAACTGCGTCAGCTTGATCGAGACGTTCGACTTGATCCCGGTTTCGTCGATCCGCGATAGCACCGAGAGGTATTCTCTGGTTTCCGCCCTCGTCTCGGCTGCGTCAGATACTGACTCATTCAGGTGATCGAACGACGCCGTGCAGCCATGCTGGTTGATCAAGCGAATCGCGGCAATTGCTTCCTCGATATTTTCCCCGGCGACGAATCGCGTGGTGAGCTTTTTGAAAAGGCTGAAACGGGCGGCAAAATCCTTCAGCCCCTCTCGTTCCGACAGGTAGAGTAGTGCGCTTCTGGTGATCATGTGTCAGGGGATTGTAACCGAACTGGAGTTAATGGCTAAGAGGTAAGAGCGAAGGGCAAAGAAGATTTTTCATTGTCATTTCTCATTTTTCATTTGTCATTAAGAAGGTAGCTTCGTCAGCCTCAGCTCTGCCCCATCTCTTTGCTCTTTGCCGTTCGCTCTTTGCCCGCCAGTTTGCTTGCCAGCCAATGCGGTCGTGAGTATCCTTGCCATCATTTTTGTTGACCGGCCACGCCTGCCGTGTGGGAGCGAAAGGCGAAGTCCCCAAGCAGATCCGATAAGTAAGCCTCTAACTTATGCGCTGGAAGGTCCTGATGCTTGCGTCACTGGCGTCCGCGATTGCGGGCGTCGGCTTGGCGCTGTTGATTACCCTGGTTTTCTACAACTCAGTCAGTGAGATGCTAGGGCATGGGGGCGCAGGTGAGCTGGGAGTAATTATCGTTCTGGTGCTGGCCGTCAGTTTCGCCGGCTTCTTTGTTTATCGGCACACGGCCCGGCGTCGCAAACTGCAAACCACGCTGGCGGTGGTGTTCACACTGCTGTTCACGGTCGCGGCGTTTGCGCTGGCGGCGCTGTTCACGCCCAAGGCCCAATTATGGCCGGCTCCGGCCGCGCGCGGCCTTAAATAGGGTCGGGGTTGCTGCCGCAAACTGACCCCGAAGCGGACGAACCTCCCAACCCAATTTCCTTCTGCATGGGCCGCAACGCATCAATCACAAATTGAATATGCTCGCCCAGGTCGACACCTAATTCCTCAACGCCCTGGCGGATGTCATCGCGATTTACGCTGCGGGCCAAGGCCTTGTCTTTCAACTTTTTCTTCACCGAAGAGACTTCCAGATCGTCGAGGCTGCGCGACGGGCGCACCAGCGCGCAGGCCACTAAGAACCCACACAGTTCATCGGTCGCAAACAGCGCGCGTGCCATGCGCGTGTCGCGGGGCACGCCGGTGTACGTTGCGTGACCCATGATGGCCCTGATGAAACGCTCGGAGTAGCCGCGGCCGCACAGTATATTCGCGCCGGTGTAGGGATGCTGATCGGCGGTGGGAAACATTTCGTAATCAAAGTCGTGCAACAACCCAACCAAGCCCCACTCGTCAACGTCGCTCTGCGCATCCCCATAGCGACTGGCGCAAGCACGCATCGCGGCCTCCACTGCGAGGGCGTGCTTTCGTAGGCTATCGCCCTTCGTATATTCGCAAAGAAGTTCCCAGGCGTCTTTTCGGTCAGGCATAGTTTTGTCAGAACCGCCTGCGGTAGCGGGCGGTCAAAAGCGTCAAAAGCTAACACGCCGGCAGGAAACCCGACAAGCTCCTTAAGGATGGTTTGCAGGACAAGTTTGGAGTGCCTGGTAATCGCCAATCAATCGCTACCTGGAGCACGATAACCCGGCTTGGCGCGCACGGTGACGTCCTTGCGCGCGGTCTTTATCTGAATCTTCCGGTAACCACCGTCGTGTACTTTGTTTGTTGAGTAGTATCCGACGAAATACTGCGTGCGCAGTTCGGCGGCAATATTCCGAAAAGCTTCCGGCAGCGAACGAAGAGAGTCAGCGCGCGTCACTCGCCCGCCTGATTTGGTTGCCAGCTCAATCAAGTAGCTATCAGCCGTCAGATAAAGTTGGTCCAGCATGGCGGAGATTGAGTCGTTCGGACGCTTCTTCATTCTCCCCCCGCTGGAAGGATCGGGTTCAGGCAATCCCGGCGCGCTCGGCGGGCGGCCGTAAATATCAGGGATCCGGTCGCCGCTGGGCGCCCTGTCGGTGGAACCAGGGTTGGTGGTGCGGCCTATGCCGCCGAGGATAACTGACGCGGGAGGCAGTCGCGTAATTCCCTCCGGAGGTTTTGTGCCGGGGGCCGGCGACGGATCCCCGCCCGGGAAAGTTGGCGGCGTCGTTCCCGGCGGTGTTCGACGAAGGACATCGCTGGTCGGCAGTTCCGGTTCGTTAGACTGTTCGCGCGCCAATCTCTCGCTCTCAGCCCGCGTTTCATAGCGAATGGGATAGACGATGATTCCGGATCGATCGAGCACCCGCGGCGCATCATCGAACATGCCGCGATCGCTGCGCCAATCTACTCCGTCGCTAAAAAGCACAATCGCTCTTCGCCCTTTGATCGGATAAAGGGCCGCCAGCGCCAACTCCATTGCGTCATAAAGTTTTGTATTCTTGCCCGCGCTGGTCCGGCGAATTGCCGCGCTTAGTAAAGACTTGTCACTGCTAAACTCATTCAGGTCGCGGACTTGGTCATCGAATGAAATAATCTTGACCCGGTCGTTGGCCTGTAGTTGGTCGACAAAAGCGACCGCTGCGTCCTGAATCTGTCGCAGCTTGTCCTGGGTGCTGGCGCTGGTATCCAGCATTAACACGACATGGAACGGCGCGCTTACACTGGTGAAAAACGCGATCTCCTGCTGGACCTTGTCCTCGAACACCGTGAAGTCTTCTTTTTTCAGGTCAGGAACGTACATGCCATTGGCGGTGCTGGCCACGACGGCGGTTGTGACCAGGTCGGTCGAGATCTTGTAGCGATCGATGTCCTGATCGCTGGGCGGGAGGTCCTGATTTGCTACCGGCGCACTGGGAGGACTCTGAGGCTTTTCCTGTTTCTGAGGCAGCGTACTCTGCGTGACGAGTAGGGCCAGGACGATCGCAGCCGGTAGACGAAGTCGCATTGGTTAGCTCCTTAAATCGTGACGGACGCTTCAGCCCGGATCGAATCATTCGAATCGGACGGTACGTTCGGTAGCTGGTAGAGGCTGAACTTGCTCGCTTTCTGGCGTTATCTTAGAATGCATTCTGTCCCCGCTTTGTTGTCTCAGGAATGAAATCAATTCTACTTTTAGTTTTAGGCGCTTACATAGTGGCCGCGGTCCATGCCGTGCTCGCGCTGCGGAACAAGCGCCGCGTCCTCCAACGAGTCTCGTGGTTAGCGCTGATCACCGGGTTCGCTCTGCACACCATTGCCCTGCTCAGTGGCTGGGCCGTGCAACGCCGATTTCCCCTTTTCTACCTGCCGGAGACGCTCTCGTTTCTGGCGTGGACCCTGGTGGCGGCGTACGGTTTAGTTTTATATCGCTATCAGACCAAAGCTCAGGCGCTCGGCGGATTCACTCTGCCGCTGGTTGCGGCGCTTGTCCTGATTTCAGTGGTAACCGGCTCGCGCGTCCCCGGTTCCCCCGGGACTCCGGAAGGAATCGCGGGAGCTTGGCTCTTCCCTTTTCATACCACCGTGCTGATCTGCGCCTACGCGTCGTTCTTCGTCGTTTTCGTAGCCAGCATCATGTATCTGCTGCAGGAACGGGAACTGAAACTCAAGAATTTTGGTGCCATCTTTCATCGCCTGCCGCCGCTGACTACCGTGAACGACATCGCCACCGCTGCCGCCTCGATCGGACTAACCTTGCTGTCGCTGGGCATCGTGACGGGAATGATATGGTCATCGGAGCGCGATGGAAAGTTATGGCATAACGACCCCAAGGAAATATTCGCAGCCCTGACATGGTTGCTGTATCTTCTGCTGATTATTTATCGTTCGTCGGCCGGCTGGCGCGGGCGGCGCGCGGCCTGGATGGGAGTGGCCGGCTTCGCCCTTGTCCTCTGCACTTTCCTGGGTGCGCGACTAATGGGCGGCTATCACGATTTTGGTTAGAACTCTGCTGAACCTGAACTGCCAATGTCTATCGTCCTGGTAGGATTAAATCATCGCAGCGCGCCAGTCGAAGTGCGCGAACAGCTCGCCTTCACCGATGAGGCTTGCGATCGCAATCTGCGGGTGTTGGTGGATGGCGAGCTTCTGCGCGAAGGTTTAATTGTTTCCACCTGCAACCGAGTTGAGATTCTGACGGCGACTGGTAAAGGCCTGGCAACGGAAGGCATCGAGCGCATTACCGAATTCCTCACCGAATGCCGGCCCGTACCGCGCGACTACTTCCGCAAACACCTGTACAGCCATACCGATGATCACGCTGTGCGTCACATGTTTCGCGTAGCAGCATCGTTGGACTCGATGGTTGTCGGCGAACCGCAGGTGCTGGGCCAGGTGCGCCGCGCGTATTCGGTCGCCGTCGAAGCCGGGACCACTGGCCGTGTGTTGAATCGATTGGTCCATCACGCGCTGCGTGTGGCCAAGCGCGTGCGCACTGAAACCGGGATCGCCGCTTCAGCCGTATCGATCAGTTTCATGGCCGTCGAGTTGGGGAGAAAGATCTTTGACTCGCTCGCCGGACACACGGTGCTTATCATCGGCGCCGGTGAGATGGCCGAACTGGCCGCCCGGCACCTGGTAAAGGCCGGCGCCTCGCGCGTGCTGGTCACCAATCGCAGCGCCGATGCGGCGCAAAAACTGGCCCGGGAATTTGGCGGCGAGGCTGTCGGCTACGACGCGCTGATCGACCATCTCGCCGCGGCAGATATTGTCATCTGTTCCACGGCCGCCGCGGATTATCTCGTGACGCCGGAAATGGCGCGCAACATTCGCGCCAAGCGCCGCAACCGGCCTTCGTTCATGATTGACATCAGCGTGCCGCGCAATATCGATCCGGCTGTCGGCGCACTGCCGAACCTCTTCGTCTTTGATATTGACGATTTGGAGGCGGTCGTTTCGTCGAATATTCGCGAGCGTGAGCGCGAAGCTGAGCGCGCCGAACTGATCGTGGATTCAGAAGTTATGCAGTTTCAGCAGGCGCTAAGGGCGCTTGATATCGGGCCCACGCTCGGCGCGGTCCGCCAGAAGCTGCACGAGATCGCAAGGGCGGAAATGGTCCGCCAGCGAGGACGCTTGGGCCAACTTACGCCCGAGCAGGAAAAAGCCATCGAAGCTTTAATGACATCCACTGTGAACAAGCTGTCCCATCCTTTGTTGAACCACTTGCGCCGGTCCTATGAAACCACCCCCGAAGAAACTCTGGATGAATGGCGCGATGCGCTCGGTCTTGAAGAATAAGCGCACTTCTGTTTCTGCACCGATACAACACTGCGCAAAGCCGCCGGCGTAATCTCTTTCTGACTGTCTCACCCAATGGATTTTCTTCACAATTCACTCCAGCTAATAGTGCAGTACATGAACCAGTATGGTTACTGGGCCGTCTTCTTCGGGGTGATGCTGGAGAACGCGGGATTGCCAATCCCGGGCGAGACTATCTTGCTGGTCGCAGGTTTTCTTTGCTCAGAGCATCATCTGAACCTCGCCTTAGTGATGATCGTCGCCGCTACCGGCGCCGTGATTGGCGACAACATCGGTTTTGCTATCGGCCACCACTTTGGTCGCGGGTTTTTGCTGCGCTTTGGAAAATTCGTCTTTCTGACTCCTGCGCGGCTGGAACACATGACGAACTACTTCGCCAGCCATGGCAATAAGACAATTCTGGTGGCGCGCTTTATCACGGGCCTGCGTGTGTTTGCCGCAATCCTGGCGGGTGCATCGAGAATGCCCTGGCGGGTTTTCGTTGTTTACAATATTGCGGGGGCGGTTCTTTGGTCTGTAGTGATCTCGGCCCTGGGTTTCGTATTCGGGCACAGCCTCCCGCTACTCGTGCGATGGGTTGGCTGGAGCGGGACAATTCTGCTGATCGCGGCCGTGCTGACCGTTATCCTGGTGTGGCGCCTTCGCGCGCGTCGCAGAGAAAATCCGGAAGAAGCTTGAGATGAAACTGATTATCGGCTCACGCGGCTCCAGGCTGGCTCTTTGGCAAGCCGAGTTTGTGAAGCAAGCTCTGAATGTTCAGCATCCTGACGTCGAGTTCTCGATCGAAGTCATCAAAACCACTGGTGATGAGATGAAGACAGCGCCCCTCGCAATCATCGGCGGGAAGGGCGTTTTCACCAAAGAGATTGACGAAGCACTGTGGGAACGGCGGATTGATTTGGCTGTCCATTCATTGAAAGATCTGCCGACGGTAATTCCCGACGGGCTGGCGTTGGCGGCGATTACTGTCAGAGAAGATGCGCGTGATGCGCTAATCGTTCGGGACACCACGTCACGAGCTTCATTGGAGAGTCTGGCCGAAGGTGCGGTAGTGGGAACTTCCAGCCCGCGCCGCCTCGCGCAGTTAAGATTCCGGCGTTCCGATTTGCACGTCGCCGAATTGAGGGGCAACGTCGATACAAGATTGCGCAAACTTGATGAGGGAGACTACGACGCGGTTATCCTGGCGGCGGCTGGTCTAAAGCGCCTGGGACTGGAGGACCGAATCAGCGCGCTGATTCCTACCGCCACGATGTTACCGGCGGTGGGCCAGGGAGCTTTGGCGATTGAAACGCGCGCCAACGATGAGCCGGCCTTCAGACTTGTGCAATCGTTGAATGATCCGGCCACCCATGTTTGTTGCTCCGCTGAGCGCGCAGTTCTCCGTCAGTTGGGCGGCGGTTGCCAGTTGCCAATCGCGGCGTATTGCGTGCTAAGCGGCGAGGAACTGACCCTGGATGCTTTGGTTGCCAGCACAAATGGAACGCAAATCATTCGCGGCCAGATTAGTGGTGCGAAAAACGATGCGGCCGTGTTGGGAACAGAACTCGCCCGGCGATTGATCCAGCAAGGAGCAGCGAGGTTCCTGGACCATTAGGGCAACCACGTGGAAAAACCGCTCGACAATCAGCCTCTGAACGGCCGTACGATCATGATCACGCGCGCCTTGGCCCAGGCGGGGGATTTCGCCAGCGCTTTGGAGAATTTCGGCGCGCGAGTTATTTCCTGTCCCACTATTGAGATCGTCGATCCGGAGAGTTATGCGCCGCTGGACGACGCGCTCGATCATCTTTACGGTTACGACTGGGTAGTCTTCACCAGCGTCAATGGCGTGGAGTATTTCCTCCGCCGCCTTCAACGACCCAGCGAAAATGCCGTAGAACGCGAGCGCGGCGTCAGCGACCTGGACGAACTGCGTGTGTGCGCGATCGGTGACGCGACGGCAGAAGCACTAACGAAGGCGAATGTGCACGTTGATGTCATTCCAACGGAATTCAAGGCTGAGGGAGTGTTCGCGGCCATCGAATCGTTTGTTGGCGGGCGCGCCGCCCTCGCTGGGCTTAGTTTCCTGATTCCCCGGGCGGCGGTCGCTCGCAGTTACCTGCCCGATGCATTGGAGGAAGCAGGCGCCCGAGCCGACGTAGTTCCGGCCTATCGCACCGTGGCGCCGAAGAATCCTGACCTCAGTCGCATCAATGCGCTGCTGTCGGGCGGCGGCATTGACTGTGTGGCCTTTACAAGTTCTTCGACGGTCTCAAACTTCGCCCAACTTTTCGACGCCCACGACCTGACAGATATCCTCAAAGGCGTCGCCGTCGCCTGCATCGGCGATATCACCGAGCGGACGGCCGCCGAACATGGTCTCCGGACCGATATTATTCCGGCCGAATACACTGTGCCGGCCCTGGCCGCGGCCGTCGCCGCACATTTTTCGGGCAAGGCGTAACGCAGCGACGCGCGCTAGCAGCGACCCACCCTTACGCCGAAGGCGTGGACAAGGTCCACCGATCGACCGACAAAACTATGCGACCGCGGAAGGGGTCGAACGTCAATCCGGCCCTGTCAGGGTCGGATTGCAGCTTTTGTCGTGGTCTAATTTGATACCGGGAACTGAAAGTCTAGCCGTCTCGCCACTTCCAACATCCATTGCGGGGGTCGGCCGTGACGACGGTTCCAATATTGTCGCCAAGTAGCTGCCCACTCGCTTTCTGGTAATGCGTCAAACTTCGTACACCAAGCTGCGGCGCATAAACGATAGGCGGCGCTCGTTTGCTTCTCAGCTTGGGACAGGCCGCGCCACTTCAAAAGCACTGTGCGGAAATAGCTTCTCCTCGCCTCGTCGTCGGGAGTTCTACATGCTTCCGAAAAGGCTGAGAAGAATAGAGCTAGATCTTGCTTACGGGAAGGAATGAACGCTAATACTTGGCCGGGGAAGCCAACGTCATGGTCCCAACTATCGCGGTTTAACCAACTAAGAAAACTGACCAAGCTGATTGCAGTAAAAAGCTCATCAGAGAAACGGGCAGGGCTCAGTTCCCATAACCGTTTGTGAATCTCTAAGGCTTCGCGAGCATGCGTGAGGGCTTCCTCATCCTGGCCAACATCACTCATGTGATTGGCAAGATTACCCAATGACCTCGCATAGTCAGGCTCAAACCTAGCTGGGTTGTTTTGCGCCAACCGTTTGCGAATCTCTAAGGCTTCGCGAGCGTGCGTGAGGGCTTCTTCATCCTGGCCAACATCACTCATGTGATTCGCCAGATTACTCAATGAGGTCGCATAGTAAGGCTCAAAGCGAGCCGGATTGTTTTGTGCCAACCGTTTGCGAATCTCTAAGGCTTCGCGAGCATGCGTGAGGGCTTCTCCAACATCACTCAAGCGATTGGCCAGATTACTCAATGAGTTCGCATAGTCAGGCTCAAAGCGAGCAGGGTTGTTTTGCGCCAACCGTTTGTAAATCTCTAAGGTTTCGCGAGCGTGCGTGAGGGCTTCTTCATCCTGGCCAACATCACTCATGTGATTCGCCAGGTTACTCAATGAGGTCGCATAGTGAGGCTCAAAGCGAGCCGGATTGTTTTGTGCCAACCGTTTAAGAATCTCTAAGGCTGCGCGGGCTTGCGTGAGGGCTTCTTCATCCTGGCCAACATCTCGCAAGCGATTGGCCAGATTACTCAATGAGTTCGCATAGTCAGGCTCAAAGCGATCAGGATAGTTCTGTGCCAACCGCTTGCGAACCTCTAAGGCTGCGCGAGCGTGCCTGAGGGCTTCTTCATCCTGGGTAACATCACTCAACTGATTGGCCAGATTACTCAATGAGGTCGCATAGTCAGGCTCAAAGCGATCAGGACTCTTTTTTGCCAACCGTTTGCAAATCTCTAAGGCTTCGCGAGCGTGCGTTAGGGCTTCTTCGTCCTGGCCAACATCTCTCAAGTAAACAGCTAGATTATTCAATGACGTCGCATAGTCCGGCTCAAAGCGCTCAGGGTTTTTCTGGGCGAGCCGCTTATAGATTGCGAGGGCTTCAATCATGGGGACCCCACTTTCCTCGTCATTTCCCAATTCGCTTAGGACGTTAGAATAGTTGTTCAACAGTGCTGCATGGATGTGTTCAAAGCGATTCCGGTCGAGCCCAATTAAGCGGCGAGTCGTCTCCAAGCCAGTTTGAGCGAATTCAATCGCTCGTTTGTAATCGCCGACGAAACCAAGATGGACTACATACGCGTTTATGGCGTAGGCGTACTCAGACATTCGACCGACGTCTTTTGGTTTCTTTTCAAGTCGGTCACGAGCTTTCTCAGCTAGATGTTCAAATATTGAGCAAGCTAATCCGGCCAACTGCACCGATTCATCCTGTAATGATTCCCTTAGAGAGCCAGCTATCTGACTCTTTGTTGCCGAGGGTAGGCCCTGAAAGGTAATCTTTGCCAATTTCGGCAGGCGGCCCGCTGTCTCGACACTGACGGCCACCAACTCGACTCCGCAATTCCCGAGTTGCCGTGAAAAGGCAGCTATCAATATCTCGTCGACATCAAAGCGTTCGGTTGAGATCCGCGCAAGGACGGTCAATGAATTACGCCGCACTGCCTGGGTCGCCGAGCTGCCTAAGACTGCGTCTAAGAGCACGTCTCCTTCAGGACGAAGGAGAGCCTGAGCTACCAACGCCTCACCTAAAAGGTCGGGCCGTAGCGCTTCCAGTCCTTGCGTTCCAGGGTAAAGACTAACCAGGTGACGAAATAATGGGTTGAATTCGCTGGTTGTGATGACTTCGCCCTTTGCCTGGGTCCAGTATTTCTCCGCAATCTTAGCGGTGGCGAACCCGCCAGCTAGGGTAGCAAGTGCCAACAATTGTTCAGCACGACGGGCAGGGTCAGACCATTTCAATGGAGCTAACAGTCCAAGCCAATATCGTCTCTCGTGGTTCAACAGCGCCTTTGTTAGGCCCTGAGATGTCGTAGGTCTTTCACCATATAAGGCTAGAAGCGCGGCCATTTGCACAAACAAGGGTCGCTCAAACTGATCCCCAACCAGAGTCGGTACGACGGACGGATTATCAACTTGTAGAACTTTAGCGAATGCTCGCAGCGCATTACGAAACGCTTCCTGGCGACTCTGCGGTACAGCGTACAAGGGGGTTAGCCTGTAAGGACCGCTCGTAGCACGCCCACCTAGCACAGCCTCACATTCAGAATCTCGGCTTGGAAGGTTGTCCCACCATTCTCCCGCTTCTCGCGCCAATAACAGTATTCGTACTCGTTGCTCGGGCGGTTCCCGCTGAACAGCCTTTAGCAGTGAAAGAAAGGCCTCCTGTCGAGTTTCGGCGTAATCGACGACAATCAATGTGGGTTGGTTGAGTGCCAGCAAGTCTCGCCAGATCGCCCCCATTCTCGTGGATTCGAGACTACTATCAAGAAAGCCAGCGTTCCAGCCTGTCCCCTTAAACTCTTTACAAATCTCGATTGCTAAGCGGGTCTTGCCCTCACCGCCAGCTCCAGTTATTAAGCGCACTGAGATTGGCCATACACCTTCATTAAGCCACTCGCGTAACTTATCCAGATCAGGCTCGCGACCCCGATCGAAACTGACCAATGCTTCTTCAGCACGAAGCAATTGGCTATCCGCCATTCCAGCGCCCGGACGCCATTGCCCTTTTGGTATTCGAAGTGGTCCATCAACCTCAATCTGAATATTAGGAGAAACAGTTTTGCTTGACTCGGTTTGAGCCGATACGGAGATGAAGTCAGGTATGCTGCCTTTCTGTAGATCCCAGCTAAAGGCGTTAGCCGCTTGCTCAGCACATGCCGCCCACGAATACTCTTCAAGAAGGATGTTCCTGAGGGTACTGGCCTTTCTGCGGGCAAATCCGGGATCGGCGGCGATTATCTTCAGTGCCTCTGCCGTCGCTTCAAGGTCCTCTGGCGTGCGAAAATAAGGAAAGTCCGTAGTGCCCCGTACGTCTAGCGAGTAAACATAGCCCGTTTCCGCGCCCGGGTGCGACTTTTCCAATAGGCGATAGACACCTGTGTTTTTGCCAATGATGAGCGGCACGCCAGCCGCGATAGCTTCCCAAGCGACAAGTCCAAAGCCTTCGTGCCACGAGGGCATCAACGCTACGCTGGCTCGACTCAATTCTAGATACAGCTCGGAACGGTCATCGGTGTAGGGCAGTGCATGAAGATTAATCACTCCGTTGCCATATTCTTCAGCGAATCTTTTCAGTTCTATCTCAGCGTTGAGCGGCGTTGCTACTGAGGGGGCTGAAAATTGATTCTCAAAATCAACGCCGCGGAGGACGAGTCTAGGCTGTCTTTGAAGCGCTTCTGGCATTCCGTAATCGCGGGCGCGACTCTCCGCGGCCGCGAATGCTGCGACACCCAAATGCGCTTGCTTAATACGGGAAGCATTATCGCTCAGTCGACCGCTTAGAAATGCGACGAACGTGTGAGGCGCATTCTGCGCATCGATCTCAGCGAGGCCCGGGATCAATGTGTGAACTGGTTTCGAATTGCCGATTCGATCGCTTGCAGCATCCGCCAGCAATGGGCCAACGGCGAACGCTAAATCGGCATTGTTGAGAACAGTTGTCTGCTGCGCGATTTTTACTTGCGCCGACTGCGAGTCTTCTGCGTAGGACTCATAGTCGCTATAGCTCATGTGGTGAATCACGGCGGACGTTCCGCCTGCGATCTTTGCCGCGGCTATGGCGGCTTCACCAGTAATGACGTCATGGCCAAGCCAAACCGTCGCGTCGGGATGAAAATCGACACCGAGATTCTTAAGAAGGGCAATAGAGGATTCGCCAATGGAGGAATCAAAGCGCTTTGACTCAGGCTGGCCATGAATAGCGATCAATTGTACGTGATTCTCAGCGGCTTCTTTTTCAGCTTTCGGTGTATGGTTAGCCACGATGCAAATGATCTTGACACTATGGTGATAAGCCACGCCGAACGCCTTCAAAAAATCCGCGTTGAAGCTATTAATTCCTCCGAGTTGGCTGCCCCATTGCGTAGCGAAGGTAATTAGCGTGTACATTGCTTCCCTTATGTGAGATATGGAGATGAGAGAGCGCGGTCCTTGAGTCAGCAGGATTATATAACAGACTTTACGGCGTCGGCGTTTTAGTTCAGAGACCGACTCTCAGCGCAGCGATGAGCAAATAGCTTCGCTCTTTGGAGTGCGGCGACCTGTCGCCGCTTTGGTTCTTGCCGGCTTGCCGCCATCGCACGAAGGCTGAACCTCGCGTGGTTGCGACAGGACGCAACCTAGGAAAGCGCTGACAGGTCAGCGCACTCCAAAGAGCTTCGCTACATTTCAACGGGTAATATATAGAGGCCAAGGTGGAGCGTAGCTATGGGATTGTAGTCCTGGCAGCGCGATAGTGGGTAATGGAATTACCCCGCTCTCGGGAGCGCCAGCGTTAAAGTTTTGCGCCTCTTCGCTGTGCTACACTAAAAATCGATGAAGGGCCGCATCGTAATTATCACGAATCACCCGAGTGATGCGGAAACGCTGCGCGAATCTTTCGCGCGCATTGACTACGACGTTTCTGTTTTCACCAACACGGCGGCCGCGCTGGAGCGACTTGAACACGATCATCCTTCCGTTGTCATTCTCGACCATTCAGACCCATTAGCACTTTTGCGGGAGATACGAACCGCTAGTCCCGATATTCCTGTCATCGTCATGACCGCGAGCAACTCAGTCGAAATGGCAGTGCAGGCGATTCAGACTGAAGGCGCTTACCACTTCTTCCAGAAGCCGGTCGACTTCGAACCTCTGCGGGCGGTGATTGAGCGCGCGGTCGAGTTTGCCGAAGCCCGCCGGGACAACGAGATGTTGCGTCGCGAGCTCCGCGACCGCGGCGTGTTCGGCGAACTGGTCGGTAAATCGAAAGTGATGCAGGAGGTTTACGCGGTCATTGAACAAGTCGCTTCTTCATCCGCTTCGGTCCTGATTACCGGCGAATCCGGCACCGGAAAAGAATTGGTGGCGCGCACAATTCACAATCTAAGCCCGCGGCGAAACGCGCCGTTCCTGGCGATTAATTGTTCGGCCATCCCCGAAACGCTGATGGAGTCTGAGCTGTTTGGCCACGAAAAAGGGGCGTTCACCGGGGCTTCGTCGCGACGCTCGGGATGTTTTGAATTGGCCCACAGCGGCACATTGTTACTGGATGAGATCGCCGAAATGCCGCCACTCTTGCAGGCGAAGCTCTTACGCGTGGTTGAGGAACGATCGGTGCGACGGCTCGGTAGCAGGAAAGAGATTCCAGTAGATGTGCGCCTCCTGGCAGCGACTAACCGGGACCCGCACGAAGCGGTCCAACGCGGCACGCTCCGTGAAGATTTGCTCTACCGCCTGAACGTCATCACGATTGAGTTGCCGGCGCTGTCACAACGCAAAGACGATTTGCCATTGTTGGCCCAACATCTGGTAACGCAACTGGCTGCCAAACATCAACGTTCCGCGCGCTTCCTGAGTCCGGAGGCTTTGGTGGCGTTGCAGTTTCACGCCTGGCCGGGCAACGTGCGGGAGCTGCGCAATGTAATCGAACGAGCGGTAATCATTTGCTCCGGCGAACAGATCGAGCGCCATCACTTCGCGCCTTATCCATTTGAGCAACGCGAGCGAATCCGCACTGAAGACACTGTGACATTTCCGGTCGGCACACCGATTGACGTTGTTGAACGTCAAATGATCATGCGCACTTTGCAAAAGACCGAAAACAACAAGACGCGCGCGGCTCAGCTGTTAGGCATCAGCCTGAAAACTCTCCACAACAAGCTAAACCTCTATCGTGACCAGGGCCTGATTCCACCAATATAATTTGGTCACCGTCGTGGGCCGATGTCTTTTAGTAACTCCCGCACAGCGGTTTCCAGTTGGCTGTCACGGTCCTGATAACTCTCTCCGAGCGGATTCTCAACCGCCAAATCAACCGGTCGCGGATTTCGTTCCATCACTGTCCCGTCGTTCGCTGTGATCCTAATAAAAGGCAGACGCAGGAACGATCCGTCGATCAACTGAACTCCCGCGGTGTAAATAATCCAGCCCGCGGTCGGCTCGCCCACCACTTTTCCCAGTCGTAACGAACGATAGCCCTCGGTGAAATCTTCGCCGTCTGACAGTGTGTGCCGGTTCGTAATCAGAATCGTTGGCAGCTCGAGCGCTCGTTGACCGAGCACCGTACGCGAGGGCGCTGTGGCAAAACCGCGCGGCGTCATATTGAAATAACTGCGGCGAGCTAAGACATCAATTGCATAGACGTTGACGAAGCCACCGTTGTTATTTCGGATATCGATAACTACGCCTTCATGCTGCTGGTTCTCGGCGTCAAGATCGACGTAAAATTGCGAAAGCGCCGCTGAGCTCATGTCCCGAATGTGCGCATAACCCAATCGCCCTCCACTGATCCGCGAGACATAGCTGCGGTTATCTTCCACCCATTCGCGATACAGCAAACCCTTCTCGGTACCGATGTTGATTGGCCGCACCACCACTTCTCGTTTGCCATTGCCGCCGGCCGAAGACGCGATGGCTAAAACAACCCGCCGGTTAATTTTGAAATTCAGCAGCTCGTCCAGATTCGTGTGAGCGCCAATCGGGGTGCCATCAACCGCGACCACATAATCTCCCGGTTTCAGTTTTGCCAGGGCGGCCGGCGTCAGCGGAATAACATGAGAAATGCGCAGAGCACGCGCGTTCTCAAACTCCGTACGATCGAACCTCACCCCCAGCCGGCCAATTGCTGGTGGTGGAGCTGGAGGCGCACCTGGCGGAAAAATTCCGGAATGCGAAGCATTCAGTTCACCCAACATCAGCGAAATCACTTCGCGCATTTCATCCGGTGTCCTGGCGCCAGCGACTAAGGGCTGAAATTCCGCCCAGACCTTATCCCAGTTCGCACCATGAAACTTCGCGTCGTAAAAATTGTCTCGCATGTAAGTCCAGGCCTGGCGAAAGACCTCAAGCTTCTCACGCGCGAAATCAACATCCATCTCCGCCGCCACGGCCAGCGGTCGCGTCTGCCGATTGTCCAGCGTGATGATGTTGATTCTTCCCTGCTCCAGGAAATAAACCTCTTTACTGTCAGGGGAAAACTGAGCGGCTCGCTTGGCGCCGGCCGTCGACGTCAGTTGTTTCGCGACCAAGGGCTCCTTCGAAAGTTCATCCAGCGGAAATACATAAAGGTTGAGCTGATTTGCCACCCTGGCAATCATCAGGACCCACTTGCCGTCAGGGCTGATGGTTTGATAGCCCACGTCGATGCCAACCGGAAGCAGGCTCAAGCGACGGCGAATCTGATCGAAGTCAATCTCGACCGGCTTGGGCGTGGGTTTGGCTTTAGGATCTGGCGCCGGCGTTGCCGTCGCAGCTGGGGATGCGCTCGGCGCGGGCGTCGGTGTTGGTTGTGGTTCCGAAGGTTGCGTGCCGGGTTGCCTTAACGTCGGAGTCAGCGTTTTCGGTATTTCCTCTTTGAAAAGATCTCGAAATTGATCTTCACGAAATCTTGGCGTGCGCGGAATCAGGTCTACGCGCGCAAGCTGGCTGGCTTCGGTCCGCTGGCCGGTGTCAAAAAGCAAATAGGTGCCGTCGGGACTCCATGAAACCGTGTTGCTGCCGCCGTTGGCCATGAAGCTGACCTGTTTGCTTTCACCACCCGCCGCAGGAACTACAAAAATGTTTCTGAATAATTTTTCGCCCACCGGCATGTAAGCGATCCACTTGCTGTCGGGCGACCAGACAAATGCTCGATCGGAGTTCAGCGGCGGCCGCTGTAATCGCGCCCGCGCCACGATACGCTCTTGTTTGGAATCGACGTCGATAACCCGCAGTTCCTGTCCGGCGCGTTCAAACGCAATCGATTTTCCGTCAGGCGAGTATCGCGGCGTATCGTCGGCGGCGGCGTCTCGGGTTAACTGAGTTTCGGCGCCACTCGCAAAGTCATAAGAGAAGAGATGACTGGCACCGTCGCGATCAGACACATAAACCAGCCGGCGGCTGTCAGGCGACCATCCGACCTGCGACTCCTCGGCCGCCGTGTTAGTTACGCGGGCGCCGTCGCCGCCTTCCGTCGACGAGACGGCAAAGACTTCTCCGCGCACCACAAAAGCCGTTTTCTTTCCATCAGGCGATAACGCAATCTCGGAAATCTGATCGCTGAGTCGCAGGTGATCGATCGCAGGTCCCGGTAAGGCGCCTCGCCGCGTGATGGGAATGGTGCTGGTACGGCCAGTGTCACCATCGAACCGCATAATGTTGAAGCCATGTTGAAAAACGATCGTACGACCGTCATAAGAAACACTGGGCCAAACCAGCCGGCCGTCAGTGAAATTCGTCACCGGCCGCGGCTTGCGGCCCGGTTCAGCCAGCCAAAGGTTTTCGACGCCACTGCGATCGGAAACGTAGTAAAGGCCACGACCATCCTGATGCCACATGGGCCAAACCTCTTTCGCGCCACCTTCGCTGATCCGTTCATAAGTCGGCGAAGGCCCAAACCGCATCAGCCAGATTTCGCTTTCGTCGATGTGACTGTGTCCATTGCGCCACCACTGGTCCTGTCCGAAGCCGTGCCCGGTAAATGCCATCGCCTTTCCGTCCGGCGAGGGCGCGCTGAAGTATTCCGCAGTGTAACGATCGGCGCTGACTGGCATCGGAGTTCCGCCATCAACGCTGATGCGGAAGATATCCTGCATCCCGGAAATGTCCTGATCCAATGACGAGAAATAAATCCATGTGCCGTCGGCCGACCACGCATTGAGCTCGTCTGGATTGTCGGAAAAAGTCAGCCGCTTCAGATCGCCGGAATCCAACGTCACAACATAGATGTCACCGTCGCCCGTGCGAGTGGAAGAAAAAGCCAGGCGCCGCCCGTCCGGTGAATACAGTGGCCGCGATTCAGTTGCCGCGTGCGAAATCAGCAAGCGAGCCTCGCCGCCCGCCGCCGGGACAGTCCAAATGTCGCCCCCGGAGACAAACGCGATTTCTGAACGATCAGGGGAAATCGCGGGCTCGGTGAAGTATGGCGCAGTGCGCGGTGTTGTCTGGCCGCTTATCACGACAGCGCCAAACGCAAGGAGGAATAGTGTCGGCAGCAAGGCGGAGACTCTACCAGTCACACGCTTAGCGCCCCAGCATCGATTCATCATTGGTGCTACCTTCTGTGAAAACTTTATTGATTTGTGCCCGCTCGCAGAGTGGACATACTACAACACAGTCTGCTCGCAGCAGATCGGAATCTTCGGGTAATAGACGCCGGTAGTAAGTGGATTTGCCAGGGCTCGAAAACTCAGTGCTTTGAAACTTTGGGCCAGGTCGCTACCGCTCCCGGTTCTGACTTCGTGTGGCGATGATGTCGCGGATTCGCCAATTGATTACACTACCCTTCTTGCGCCCAGCTTGGTTGGAGTGCTACTTATCATTGAATGTCTGTACTTCTCTTTTTCATTGACGGCCTCGGCATCGGTACGCGCGGCGTGCACAATCCGCTGGACGGGCTGGTTGAGGCGGCGCCGCTGGCTGTTTTTCAGAATGAACCGGCGCAAGTAATCCAGGACGGCAAATTGGTCGCAACCGATGCTTGTCTCGGCGTGGACGGCCGGCCGCAGAGCGCTTCCGGGCAAACCACCATTCTGACAGGCATCAACGCTCCCGCCGCGATTGGTTTCCATAAGCAGGGCTTCCCCAATCAGGCGTTGCTCGACATCATTCGTGAACATTCGATATTCCTGCAATTACAACGCGCGGGAGTTGCGCCCATCACTTTTGCCAACACTTACACCAGCGGATTCTTTCGGGAACGACCGCGCTGGATTTCCGCCACCACGGCGGCGGTTGAGGCTGCCGGATTGCGCTTCAATACAGTCGAAGATCTGAATCAGGGACGAGCAGTATTCATGGATTACACTAATGCCATACTGATTGAGAGAGGCGAACCAGTTTCAACTCGATCCCCCGAAGAGGCAGGCGAAATCCTGGCGCGCATCGCCTCGTCACACCGGTTCACTCTGTACGAATACTTCATCACCGACAAGGTGGGGCATGCGCAGGATATGAATGGGGCGCGCACAGTTCTGGTGAACCTGGCCCAATACCTGCGCGCCGTCCTTAAGAACCTGGATTTGAAATCAACGACGGTAATCCTGACCAGCGACCACGGCAATATTGAAGACCTTAGCATTCGTAATCACACGCTGAATCAGGTGCCTACCTTGATCTGGGGCAAGGATCGCGACTATTTTGCTTCGCGAATTAGGACTTTGGCGGACATAACTCCGCTGATCGTGACTAACTTAACCTCCCAGGCTAAAACACATTCATGACTCAAGTCCCCCACCCGGCTCCGTTCCCGAAAAACGACTCCCGTGAAATTTTTGGTTGGGCCATGTACGACTGGGCCAACTCCGCATTTTCCACCACCGTCGTCGGAGCGATGTTTGGGCCATACCTGACACGGCTGGCCCAGGATGCGGTCGGTGAAAACGGTATTGTGCTGAGCTTCGGTGTGTTGGGCGCGGTCACAGCTAAATCGCTTTCAACTTTCGCCATTTCAGTGGCGGTGTTTCTACAGATTTTTCTTTTGCCCTTGATCGGAGGAATCGCGGACTACTCCGATCTGAAGAAGCGGCTGATGGCTTTCTTCTGCTATGCCGGCGTAGTCGCGACCTGTCTGCTGTTTTTTGTTACCGGCAATCTCTACCTTCTGGGCGCGCTGTTGCTCGTGTGGGCGAATCTGGCTTTTGGCTCGGCGCTGGTTTGCTACAACGCGTTCCTCCCGGAAATAAGTACCGAAGATCTGCGGGACAAGGTTTCCAGCCGCGGCTTCGCCTACGGCTATTTAGGCGGGGGCTTACTGCTGGCTTTGAATCTGGTGCTGGTGCTGGAAGCGGAGGCATTGGGAATCTCAAAGGGTTTAGCGGTACGGCTCTCACTCTTGTCGGCCGGTTTGTGGTGGGGTGGTTTTTCCATCATTACTTTCAGGCGCCTCAAACGCCGCGCGGCCGCTCGTGCTTTGCCCAAAGGCAAAAGCGTCATCACCGCCGGTTTCAGTGAACTCTTCTCAACCTTCCGCGAATTCATTCGCCTGCGACACACGTTGCAGTATCTGATTGGCTACCTGCTCTATAACGATGGAGTTCAAACCGTCATCGGCGCGGCGGCCGTGTTTCTGGAACAGGAACTATTTCGCGCGCGAGGCCTGGAGCCAAATCCTGCATTTCTGCTCGGAATCTTCCTGCTGGTTCAATTCGTAGCCGTTGGTGGGGCCTTACTTTTCGAGCGGATTGCGGCGTGGGCCGGGACCAAAACCGCAATCATGATCTCGCTCGTCATCTGGTCTGGCGTTGTGATCTACGCGTATGCGTTCTTTCATACGGTCACTCAGGCATGGATCATGAGCGCGGTCATCGGCGTAGTGCTGGGCGGGTCGCAGGCACTTTCGCGATCGCTCTTCTCGCGCATGATTCCGGCGGGGCGAGAGGCATCGTTCTTCGGAGTTTACGAAATATCAGAACGGGGGACTTCGTGGTTAGGGCCGTTGGTTTTCAGCATGGTAGTCGCGCACAGCGGTTCTTATCGCCAGGCGATCCTGTCGCTGATCGCCTTTTTCATTCTGGGTATGGTGGTCCTGTATTTCACCAACACCGACCGGGCAATACATGAAGCAGGAAACCCTTTACCAGAGGAAGTGAAGGCCGGTTAGTTGTTTCGGGAATTAAGAGCGGGGGTATTACTCTGTCAAGGATAAGGGGCTGAAGGATGAAAGTCAGGCAACATGCTTTCATCCTGCATCCTTCTGTCTTCATCCTTTTAGATCGCAGCCTTTCGGCCCTTGACTGCTGCGCCCTGCCGGCAACGATCTGAACAAAACGGCTGCGCCGATGAACCAAGGGCGCGGGCCGCCGGCACCCACGTACCGCAGACACTGCACCTCACCAAATTCTCCTGGGCCTGTTGCCGGCGAGCCGATGAGGTTGTCGCTGGACCAACTCCAGATTTGATTTGCTGAATGGTCTTGATAAAGCTTTGCGCCATGCGAAAGTACGGCAGCAATCGACGCAATAGCAGCGCGAGTACAAGCCCGATAATGGCAGCAAGGATTAGGTACTTCAATTCGTCTCCGGGAGAATGGTCGGGTGTTAGATTAACACGAAGACGAGTAGGTGGCAGGCTCTCTGATTCAGACTAACGACAGTCGATCACGAATCACTACTGCGTTTGTTTTCCGTCGTGACGTAGGTGATGTCGGTGGCCCGGCGACGTGGCGCTGGATCAGTTGAGCGACGACGGGGCGATGACTGGGACTGGCGTCGGTCGATACTTCCCGCCGGCAAGCCGCGTCCGTGAATCGCCTCAGTGAGGATGCGCGTGATTTCCTGGGACAGAGTTCTGTGCTCAGCTGCAGCGCGCCGCCGCAACGATTCCTTCAATTCATTGGGCACATAAGCGCCAATGAAAACTCCTTTACGATTTGCCATTACGGCTATTACCTCCCACGAATTCGATACTGCGACACAAAAAATTAGCCATGCAAAATTGAGAGCAGGTCTATAAGCCGAATTCTGTCCTTCAATCTCGAATCTGAGTTATCAAACTCGGATCAAAGTGGCGATCATTCATCTAGCCCATCTGTTACCAGATGGATCAAGCGACCTACCCGGAGGTCGTGGCACCTGGAACCTGAAATCAGAGATCACAGATTCGCAGCTACCTTGGGCGGGCAGCCCTTTTGACGCCTCCCTATTTGGTCTTGCACTGCGAGGAGTTTGCCTGGCCGCGTGATGTTACCATCCGCGCCGGTGCGCTCTTACATTAAGCCCGCGTGGGCCGCACCGTTTCACCCATCACCCGCCACTATCCACCGTGGATTCTCAGATCCTAAGATCTGAAACTCATAACAGTCCGATAGCTCGCTGGCTGGTTTGTTTTCTGTTGCACTTGTCGTCGCCTGTGCCAACTGGAAGTTGACTCAGGCGCCCCGCCGTTAGCGGGCTCGCTGCCCTGTAGTGTTCGGACTTTCCTCTCCTCCGCAACTGCTTACGAGATTTAACTCCCGGAAACAAACAGCGGAGCAGCGACCGCCCAACCTGCTCTCTTTGCAAGGCCCGCGGATTATAGCAAATGAGTGTTCAACACGTACAGCAAATGAAAAGCAACAAAAGTGGGCTAATTCCTGTGATTTCAACGAAATCAGCCGAAATACTTGAAGCCGACGCGCAGACTGTTCAGCCAGGCCGGCGGCAATGAGAAAGCCATAAGCAGCGACAATACACTGTGCGACAGCGCAGGGGCGAACAGGTTTGGATTACGTTGGTAGGCCCGCGCCCACACCAAACCTCCTAAGAAGGTGGCTGCGGCCAACGGCCAGTTCGGTAAATGTAAGAGCGCAAAGACTGCGGCAACGACGATGACCGAGATGAAGCGAGACCGAAGGGCCATTTGCGCGCGACGGTTCACGAATGCCTGCATGACGTATTGCTGGGCGAAGGCCCACAGCGGCAAAAAAAGAAAGCGAGGGCGCGCCGGCAATGATTCAAATCGCAAGCTGCCGCTATACCAACCTGCCAGCACGATAACCACCCCGGCGATGAGCGTCGGGATCGCCAGAGCCATTGTTGCTGACGCAAAGTTGTCGAGCCTCAAGCCGATATCGCGCATCGTTTCGCCTCGCAAACGGTGCGAGCTAAGCATGAAGACAAATGCCAAACCTACTGGAATCGCTGCCACTAGTTTGCTGCCACCGGCAAATACGAGCACGACCCACTCTGCTATCAGAAATGAGGACACGACGGACACAATTTCCCAGCCGGCCAGTGAGCCAGGATCCAGTTCAGTGCTGATGTCATCGATGCGCGATTGCAAGGCTATTTGATTTGACGTAAGACGCCGCCGTTATCAACCACCAGCCTAATGGGATCCCCCAGGAGTTGCAGCGTGCGCCGGCTACCTGCTCCATTTGAGTGCAACGCATAAACCTGGGCCAAATGTTCTCCCGGGGCTTGCGCTGAAAGCAGGAAACGATAACCATGCCACTCGTCCGTGGCCCACCCAGCGGCCTGAACATCAGGTCGTGAAAGACTTGCGATGGAACTTGCGACGAATTGGCCGTCAATGAACAACTGCACTTCCACTCGTTCCGATGGCGCGGCTTCATTCACGGCCCAGCCTGCGACTCCATTGGGCGTGACTTCACCCCAACCGCGAAAGTACGGCGGGAACAACGTCAGAAAAAAGACGATTGCGATACCGCCTACCAAAAGGGTTTCGGCAATCGATTTTGCGATCAAGAGGTGCGTGAGCTTTCGTCGCGCATCAGGGTTGGGGTTACTTTTTGCAGGCATGCGGGGAAGAACTAGTTTGCCGGCGAGAACTGCGAGAAGTCACTGATGTTCATTGGCGCTCACCTTCCGCGAATGGAGGAAACCGTAAGAGTGGATGTCGTTCTCGCTACAACTTCACCGCTGCCAAAGGCGATGACCGTTACGGTGTAGGAATACCGCTGGCCTTCTCCCGCGTTCGGGGGAATAGTCACCTGCAGCAAGAATGGCACCTCGCTGTTCTTCAACTCGATCACGGGTGCGCCGGTAACTTTGAGTTCGTCATTTTGGTGCAGCCCGTCACCGTTTGAATCTACGAATAACTGGGCTTCCGGCGCGCCTGGGGAGCTGATACGAAGTTCGTACGTGTTTCTGACAGGGGTGTAGTTTCCCACAATGAACGAAAGATAAACCGTCTCGCCTGGCTTCGCATACATTCCTTTCGATTTCGCTTCGACTCGCGTGTCTCCAGCGATCGCAGGGGCCGACTTTGCCGGCAAGGCTGAGTTGGGTGCTGGGCCAGTGGCTGGGCCAGTGGCTGGACTAGGGGCTGGCCCAAGGGCCGGCCCAGGCGCTGCGCTGGGAGTTAGCCCAGCATCGATCATGCTATATAAACCGCCGGTGGCCGCGTGAGCATTCACAGAGGTTGGACGCGGCGACTGGGAGGCCGTGCCAGACGAGTCAGTGGCTGAAGTAGTTGTCTGCGTTGTTGGTTTGTTCTCGGTGTTGACAGCCCGCTGAGGCGTTTTTGACCTATCTAGGTTCGGTGTTGTCCGTCTCGTCAACTCGGATTTACTTGAGTTCTTCTTACGCGCCACGACAGGCTTGCGCCCGCCGGTGACCCCGGACCGCGCCGCCTGGCGAACCGCCGGTGCCGGCTTTGGCATTACTCCGATCCTTCGACCGGTCGAGCTATCTCTGTTCCCAGCCAGGTTATTCGATCCCAGCCGCGGATTGTTCCTGGCATGCGTCGTCGTGGTGGCCGGGCGTCTGCTGGTTTTCGCCACCGCCTGGCGTTTGGTTGAATCGGACTTTCGGACTAAACCACTCCGCCCACTCTGTGTTTCGGGCCTGGGTTTGTTGGTTGACGCCAACTGCGCTGGCTTTTGTTTGCTGGAACCTCCGGCAGTTCTTGCTGCGCGTGGCGGGCCTGTGCTCTTCGTGGCTTGAGGTTTCGGCGCGGATCTTCGCACTGTCGCAGCCGCCGCGTTTCCAGGTTTGGGAGTTGATGCGGCAGCCACCGGGAGTTGCGGTTTCGCGAAACGACTGCGTCCAGCTAACGGTGGTATTGAAGAGCTAGTCCGTTGCGCGGGAGACGCAGGAGTGTCTTCTCCCACAGTAGACGAGAGTTGTCTCGCTGCTTCATTCCTGACACTCAGTAGCTCAGTATCGTACATGTCAGCAAACGGAGTGTCTTTGATTGCGTGCAGACGTTTGCCAACATCTTCGGCTTCAGTCAGTTTTCCCAACTGAAGATATGAGCGTCCAAGCCACAACAAAGTAAGGTCGGTAAGAATGCTATTTGGATAAGTGGTGAGAAAGCGCTCAAGGACGTCTGCCGCGCGCGTGTAGCTGCCTTGCAGGAAAAGGTTCTGCCCCTGCGTGAACATTCCGCGTTCGGCATCACCCGGCGGCGCAGGATCCTGCGAACAGACCGGGGAAGCGACCGTGCGACTTGCCGCCACGACGGGCGCCAGGGAGCCCACCGTCAGCAGCAATGCGGCGGCAAACGTTATGAGCTTCAGGTCTCTCTTCACGGGCGCATAATAACCCCTGAACCATGTCGGGACAAGGGACTTATTTACAAAAATATCAATATCTGGTTGGTGACGCTCGCCGGGGACACAATAAGCAGTATCCGAGAAAGCCCCGCATTCCCGGGCGGCTTCCGCAGGTGGCAGCAACTGTCTTGATTAAAGGGAGAGCGTTACCAGCTACCGCGAATGACTTCCATGCGATCGCCGGGCTTAAGGGAAGGATCGGGTTTGCGTCCCTCGAGAATTTCCTTGACGTTGAATTCGGATGCGGCAGAACTCGCGCCGTTGGCAGTCGACGTGATCCTGATCCGGCCACTGGCATTTTGAGTGATGCCGCCGCTGGCAAGGATCGACTGTGTCAAGGTCAGGCCGGTGCGAAATACTTTTTCGCCGGGCGAATTGATCTCGCCCGAAACATAGTAGTACTGCGGTCCAGGAGCCGGCGCCGTCAGAACCTTCACTAGGTCTCCGTTCACTACGAGAGTCGCGATGGCCGACTGGTCGGCAAGATCAACACTAATAGTTTGCCCGCCGCGACTGATCGTGGCCCGCGTCGCACCTTCGCGCGCGAGAGCTTCAGCCAATACCACGTACAGCGGCACAGCTTCCTGTCGTAAGACTTTTGCGCCAGGGTTATAAACCAGGCCGGTGACAACAACATTGTGACTGGCGTGATCGCGCACCTTAACCACTAACCGCGGATGATCGATAACTTTTATGCTACTCGTCAAACGTGCTGCTATCTCTTCGACGCTGAGGCCTTCGACCTTCACTGGTGTCTCAATCAGCGGGTACTCAAGTAGCCCGCCGGAAAGCACCGTGAACAGGGTCGATTCGCGCGTAGGCACGTCCAACAGTCTGACGTCGAGCACATCTCCAATGCCGACGCGGTAGGTTCGAGTCATCGCAGACGTGGGAACGATCGGCCCGATCGACCCCGGGCCAGTTGAAACGGGCGCCACGGAGCCGCGCGTGCGCTCAACTGTAGCCGGAGCATTTCCCCAACTCTGGGTAATTGAATTGACTTGCTTACCTATCGTCCCGCTGGCGGTGGAATTACTCGAGTTCGCCAGGGTTCCCGACACATGGTTAGAATCTTTGGCCGGCCCGATGATTCGACTGGTTCTGATGGTTGTGTCCACACGAGGTGCGAGATTACCTGGCGGCTGGGACTTAATAGCGTCGCTGTTTTGCGAATGGCCGTTGACGGCCGACAGGACTATTGCCAGAAGCGCACAAAGTGAGTAGGGGGCTTTTTTCATATCGACACTCAACTCCTTGTTTGCCTGGAGCACCTCAGCCGGGCAAAGGCTGGGGTTCTCCAATGATTATTCCCGGCGCCCGAGATCGGCTGCGAGCTTGTCCGGAACGACTGATTAAGATAAATGGCGAAAACGGAAGTTTTCGAAGAAATCAGTTGGGGGTTTCCAACAGAGGCGGTTGGTCAGAGTGTTTTGCCACAGGCAGAGAATGGGCGGAGAAGAGCTGCGGCCAGTGGGTCAGGAACGGTTCGCGCACGGTTTGTTCGACCTCATCGGGAGTTGCACAGGTTAAACACATCCTGGCGATGGCTTCGGCCTCAGCGAACTTAACCGCACTTGTGACGCGAGCCACGCGCGGGATTGATGAAGGGGTCATACTGAGATGTGTGGCGCCGAGGCCGATCAGGACCACCGCATAGGCGGGAGTCGAAGCCATTTCACCACACACCACAGTGCTGATTGCGGCGCTGGCGGCTGCCTGGTGGACGTCGACGACGCTTTGCAAAACCGAGGGATGAAGGGAACGGAACCAGTCGGAAACTTCATCATTGCCGCGATCGACCGCGAGCATGTATTGGACCAGATCGTTGGTGCCGAGACTGAAGAAATCGACTTCCCTGGCGATACTGCGCGCCAGCACGACCGCCGACGGCACTTCGATCATCGCACCTACTCTTACTTCCCCGAGTTCCCTGCCCTCGCGGGCTAAACGTGATCGTTCGTCATCGATAATCGCGCGCGCGCGCCGGACGTCGGCGAGATCGGAAACCATCGGCAGCACGATGTTAAGCCGGCCATGCGCTGCCGCGCGCAAGATCGCCCGGACCTGAGTTCGCAAAACCTCTTCATTGCGCAAGCCGAATCTGATCGCGCGGAGCCCGAGCGCGGGGTTGCGTTCCGTGCCGACGCCGGGGTGAAGTTTCTCGCCGCCCAGATCGAAGAGCCTGATGGTGGCGCCGTCCGGGCTCGCCACATTGGCCACTTCGACATAGGCCTTGTACTGCTCGTCTTCAGAAAGAAGCACTCCCTCGCGGGAAAGAAGAAACTCCGATCGATAGAGACCGATACCACTGGCGCCGAACTTGCGGACGCTGTCGAACTCAGCGGGCAGCTCGACATTGGCGCAGAGGGTGATCTCAACACCGTCCATTGTTCGCAGCGGCTCATTCCCTCGCTCAGCAGGTGAAACGCGGCAAGCCTGATCCTTTTGGGCGAATTGTTTTTCAAAATCTTCCAGCGTCGCGGTGGTTGGATGAAGGATAACCTCGCCTGCGTACGAATTCACAATAATCGTGTCGCCGGTGCGAGTACGACTGTAGAGGTCGCGCAGGCCAACTACGGCCGGCAGGCCAAGCGCTCGCGCAATGATTGCCGTGTGCGAAGTCCAACCACCGGCATCGGTCGTGATGGCGCGAGCGTGCTGCAGGTCCAGCTCAGCGACTGCGGAGGGTGAAAGATCCGCCGAAACAATTACTGCGTCACGGGTCAGGTTCGCGTACTGGGGTTTGTTGCCGGTGAGCGCTGACAAAATGCGCTGAGCCACGTCCTCAATGTCCGAACCGCGCGCGCGCAGATATTCATCCTTGACACGGGAATAAACCGCCAACAGATCATCGGTGACTACGCGCAAGGCCCATTCAGCGTTGGCCTTTTCGCGGACAATATAGTCTTGCACTCGTCCGCGGAGGTTCGGATCGTCCAGCATCAGCAAATGCGCGTCGAACAGGTAGCCATGCTCAGGGCCCATTTCATGATCGGCCTTGCCTTTGATAGCGAGTAGTTGCTCGCGCGCGTCCTGCAACGCTTGCTGAAACCGATCCAGCTCGCGCGATGTTTCGACCTCATCCAGCGAAGCCCGATAAACCTGCCGGCTGTGGTTATCGATGCGAAGCACACGCCCGACCACGTAGCCTTCGGAAACACCCAGTCCATGCCATCGCTCTTCTCTGAGATCACGCTGCAAGCGATCAGTCCCTTTCTGCTTCTCCGAAACCGTTACTGAAAATCTCGGCGAGGGCTTCGATCGCTTCCGTTTCGTCAGCGCCCTCAGCTTTCGCGCTGAGTTCAGTGCCACACGCCGCAGCCAGCATCAGTACGCTAAGAATCGACTTGGCATCCGCGCCAAGGCGGTCATCGATGCGCTCCAGCCGGATGACGCTCTGGAATTGATTTGCCATGTGCACCAGGCGCGCGGCGGCGCGGGCGTGCAAACCTAAACGATTGGTGACGGTGACTCGTTTTTCGATCACGGCTTGCTGCTTTTGCCGCCGAGAATCTCGCCGGCCAGTTTGATGCTTTCTTTTCCCTGGTCGCGAACGCGGCGGGCGATTTCGGTGAGCGGTTCGGCGTCAGGTTGGCTGGCCAGTTTGATGACCATCGGGAGGTTTACGCCGCTCGCAACTTCCACTTCATTTTCAGCCAGGAACATCGAGGCAATGTTGGTAGGCGTCCCACCAAACATGTCAGTCAGAATCAGCACGCCACGTCCGCGCGATACACGCGCCATCGCCCGCTCGATCTCTTCGCGCGCCGATTCGACGTCGTCGTGCCAGCCGATCGAGACGGCGGTGATGTGCGGAATCGGACCGACGATCATCTCAGCTGCTGCCAGCAGTTCTCCGGCCAGATGTCCGTGACTGACGATGACGCCGGCCACGGGTTGCTCAGTGTTACCCGGCATCGAGGCTGCTTCAGGAGTTTTTGGCATTGATTTTGTTTGCTCCCCTGCGAGCGCGAGACACGCGTGAGCGCACCGGTGATTTCGCCGTCAGGCGGCGGGCGGGCGGCTTGTTCCTTTTGAACTTTCGCACGTCACGATGTACGGCCTGCGCGTCGAACCCTCCGCGACGCAGGCGATCGGCCAATTCGTTCGCGATCATCACAGAGCGATGCCGGCCTCCCGTACAACCGATGCCGACGGTGACATATGACTTGCCTTCGCGTTTATAAAGTGGCAGCAAATAGGAAAGCAGATCGGTGAAGCGCCGCAATGTTTCTTCCACTTCTGACTGCGCTCGCAGGTATTTGATTACGCGCCGATCGCTGCCCGACAGTTCGCGCAGGTTTTCAACAAAAAACGGATTGGGCAAATGGCGAACATCAAAGAGCAGCTCCATGCTATGTGGGCTGCCGAATTTGTGCCCAAAACTGAGCACCTGAACGCGCATCGGCGTGCCTTCATGATTCAGGCAAAACCGTTCGACCAAAAAGCTGCGCAGGGTATGGACCGTATGATCGGAACTGTCGACGATGAGATCAGCGAGAGCGCGAATGTCTTTCATTGCGACTCGCTCGCGGCGGATTGCTTCAAAGAGTCCGCCACCGGTATCGGCGGGGTGCGGCCGGCGCGTTTCGCTAAAACGCCGGGCCAGAGCTTCGTCCGAGGCTTCAAAAAAGAGCACCACAACGGACAAGCCCTTTTTGCGCAAAGCACGCAATTGCTCTTCAAACTCGCCGAGAAACTGTCCCTCGCGAATATCGATCACCAGCGCGGCGCGTTCGATTGTTCCTTTGTCGTCCTCGCCGGCTTCTACCAGCCGGGCGAAGGTTGGCAGCAGAGTTATCGGCAGATTATCAACGCAGAAGTAGCCCAAATCTTCGAACGCATTCGTCGCAGACGACATTCCTGATCCACTTAGTCCGGTAATGACAACTATCTGGGGAGAGTTGCCGTCCTGTTTCTTTTTCTTAGTGGTCACGGTTTCTTCGGGGGTAGGAACTCGTGTTGGGAATTCCGCTGCTAAGGTTCAATTAAACCGAAATTGCCGTCTTTACGTTTATAGAGAACACCGACGCGATCGGTATCGGCATCGCGAAAGACGACGAACTGGTCCGCCCGGTCATCAAGATTCAGCGCCGCCTCCTCCGCCGTCATGGGCTTAACTACATACCGGCGGGCAGTGATGATCCGCGCAGGCCTGGGACTAGCTTCCACCTGGCCGTCTGGATTAGGCGCGACCGATGAACCACGCTTGGCTCCCTGCTTGCGATCGATTGTCTTCTTCTTGAAGCGCAGCGCCTGCTTTTCAATTTTCGCAATGGCCCGGGTCAGGGCCATGTACATGTCGGCATTAGTGTCTGACGCCGTCAACGTGTGGTCGCGCCAGTGCACAACTATCTCGCCAATCTGCCGGTTCTTCTCGACCGCGATAATTACATGAGTGCTGGCGGCGGAATCGTTAAAAATATGATCCAGCTTCTTAAAATGGTCCTCCACATGGCGTCGCAGCGCCGGCGTAACCTCCACATGCCGTCCCACGTACTCGAATTTCATTAAACTCTCCCCCTCCCGGTTCAGATCTGCAAAGCGAAAGCAGACACAAACTCGCCGTCGCAAATGCGAGTGATGGAATTAAGTTGTACAACAAAACTGTCAGTCGGACAGACATCCCTGTCTGACCGCGCGCGCGGGTTTGGCCGCCGGCCACTAAACCACCGCGCGACGCTCGCGCGATCCGGGGATTCGCATCTGGTCGCGATACTTCGCCACCGTGCGGCGCGATAACTTGATTCCGTCTTTCACGAGGATCTTGACTACCTGATCGTCCGTGATCGGGTTGTGTGTGTCTTCTTCCTCGATCAGTTTCTTAATCTTCAGCTTGATGATGCGCGTCGAAACCTCTTCGCCTTCTTCGTTCAACATGCCCTCAGTGAAGAAGCGGCGCAACTCAATAACTCCCTGAGGCGTATGCGCATACTTGCGATTTACGACGCGAGAAACTGTGGAAAGATGCATACCGATATCTTCGGCGATGTCTTTCAACATCATCGGCTTAATATATTGGACGCCCTTGTCCAGAAATTCTTTCTGTCGCTCAACAATCGACTCCACCACCTTGTAGATCGTTTGCCGCCGGTGTTCGATATTGCGCAGCAGATCGACGGCGGAGCGCATTTTCTCTTTGATGAAGTCTCGCGTCTCTTTGGTAACCGCCGGTTCGGCAAGCATGTGCTGGTAGTTCTGACTGATCCTGAGACGTGGACTGCCGTCGTCGGCGAAATAGATGACATAGTCTTCGTCATCTTCATCCAGCTTCTCGATATAAATCTCGGGCGCGATCAGGACCGGCTCTTCCGAAGAGTGCCGGCGGCCGGGATATGGATCGAGCGTGCGGATAAATTGCAGCTCGGCAAGTAAAGACTCGACATCAACCCCAATCTGTTTGGACAGCGCCGGGAGTTTGTGCTGTTGCAAGTCTGCCAGGTGATCGCTAATCAATCGCGCTGCCAGCCGGTCGCTTTCGCCGCGCGCCTCGAGTTGCACCAGCAAACACTCGCGAACATCACGGGCGCCACAGCCGACCGGATCAAGCCGCATCACTACGCCGCGAGCTTGTTCTACTAACTCTTCAGGCCAGTCACCCAACGCGGCAATCTCCTCGTTAGTGGCATTCAAGCGCCCTTCTTCATCGAGATTGCCGATGACGCATTCGGCCGCAGCGCTCAATGGCCCAGCAAAGGAATCCATGTGCAGCTGCCACTCTAAGTGGTCGGTCAGCGATGGCGGACGCGTCAGGAATTGTTCAAAGGTCGGCGCATCTTCCTTGTATTCAAACTCCTGCGTCTTGTAACCGGGATCGAGATAATCCTGAAACTCTCGCCCAAAGTCTATTTCCTCAAAAGCGTCGCGTTGCGCTTCATCACCTGAAATTTCCTCGCCCGGCTCGCCCGCCGTAGCTATGTCTTCGCCGCCGGCGGTGAACTCGCCTTCAAAGTCAGCATCGACTATGGCGGGCACTTCGCCATCGCCCGCGCCATTCGAAGCGGGCTCGCCAAATTCGGTCGCGGCTGGTTCGACATTCGCCGCATCAAAGCTTCCCGTTTGCTCGCCGCTGGCCAGGTGGTCGAGAATTTTCTCAGCCAGCTCCTGCGCTTCTTCCTGCGTGCCTACCTCTTCCAGCACCGGATTTTCCAACAGTTGTTGCTGAATCAAATCGCTCAATTCCAGCGTCGTCATCTGCAGCATCTCGATGCGTTGACGCAGTTGTGGCGTCAAAACCAAGCGCTGCGAAAGACTGGTAGTGAGCTTAACGGACATGGTCAGTCAGTGTGATTAACTTATTGATCGACGGGGGACTTAACTTATTTGCGAGAGACCGCGCGCGAGGATTATAACCGATCCAGCAGGATTTGCGCTTGCTTCACATACGGAATTTCTCACCCAGGTAGAGCCGGCGCACTTCGGCATCTTCGGTCAATTCGCGCGGTGCGCCGGCGCGAAAAATGCGGCCATCAGCCATTATGTAGGCCCGATCCGTAACGCCCAGGGTTTCGCGAACATTGTGATCCGTGATCAATATTCCGATGCCCTGATTGCGTAAATAAAGAATGACAGTCTGAATGTCATCCACGGCTTTTGGGTCGATGCCGGCGAATGGTTCATCCAGCAGAATGTATTGCGGCTCAGTGGCAAGAGCACGGGCAATTTCGGTGCGCCGCCGCTCGCCGCCTGACAACTCGTCACCGCGCGTGTTGCGCACATGTTCGATCCCGAATTCCTGCAGCAGCTCTTCAACGCGCTTCAATTGTTCGCGCCGGCGCAGGCCCATCGTCTCCAGGACCGCGAGAATATTCTGGGCGGTGGTTAGTTTGCGAAAGACCGAAGGCTCCTGTGGCAAATAGCCAACGCCCAACCGAGCGCGCAAATACATCGGCAACCTGGTTACGTCGCGCTCTGCGAGCTGCACGCGGCCGCGATCCGCTCTTTCCAGGCCCACCATCATGTAGAAGGTTGTCGTCTTTCCCGCTCCGTTCGCACCCAACAGGCCCACGACTTCGCCCGGCTCAACGTGAAGGCTAACGTCATGCACTACAGTCCGCCGCCCGTAGGTCTTGAACAAATTAAATGCCGCCAGCGCCTGGGCGGACGGCGCCCGCGTCGCGGATGCGTTCTGATCGGAAACTGAAGTGTTGGGGACGCTTGCGACAACCATTTCTTAACTGAAAAGAGATTTCACGTTCAAGCAGAACCGCATTATGGTTTTTTGACTCGATGCACGGACTTCACTCGTCCGCCAGGCTGCGTGCCGCGAACGTCGTCAGCGATCACACGGTTCTCGCGCACGTAGACGGTCACGCGGCCGCCCTCCGTAGTTCCCTGTTCGGCATCTTCCACCCGCGCGGGACTTCCTTTTAGCACGGCGACTTCATCGGCGGCCGTGTATTGCAGCCAATCGCCCACCGCCTTCTTGCCCGGTTGGGTCATCACCACGGTTCGTTGCGAGATCGTCCTATCAACTTCGTTCGTATCTTTCAAAAGGTAGACGTCGGATACAGCAGAAGTAATTCGATCAGTTCCCTGCTTGATGTCGACGTTTCCTTCGTAATGCAAGAGTCGATCAGGCTCTGAATACCACATAGAGTCAGACGAGGCAAAAACCGGCACGACCGTGCTACCACTCTGCGCGCGCCGCTTTGCCTGGTAGAGCCCGCTTTGCACGCGGCCACGGCCTTCCATGCGTTTATCGTCGCGGAAGAGCGATATCGTATCGGCCCGAACAAAATTATCGTCCTGCCACGCGCGAGCGTTGCCGGAATAATTCGCCACGCCGGTCGCATGGCGGAATTCCGCGCGATCGGCGGCGATATAAACCGGGCTCTTCACTTTCGCGAACGGGGCAGCGCCGTTGGTTTGCTCCTGACTGTAGTATGCGGTTTGGCTCTTGCCACGGCTGTAGGAAATACGCGTCGCCGTATCCGAATCAATCTCCGCGGCGGTCGTGCGCGCGCGCGAATCCCATACCGTCGGTTCGCCGCCGCGCAGTCGCACCATCTTGTCCGAGTCAGTGTACGACATCGTGCCCGCGATGCCGTTTCGATCCTGTTCGTTAAACTTTGCTTCCCCCTGCGCGTCAAGGCGATCAAGGGCCTGAGTTTCCCGGGTAAACACCGCGGCCATTTTCTGCGAAGTGATGGTGCGAGTGCTGCGTTCAGTACTCGGGAGCACCGGATCGATCACGGCCCTGGCGCCGCCGGTGGCGGCAAAGTTACGCGCTAAATTTCCCGTCTCATAAAAATCACAATCGAAACGCGGCGCCGTTAGGGTCTGCCGATCTGCTTTGGCAGTCTGCTGGACTGGATCGACGTAAAGCTCCGCATTTCCTACCGCCTCAAGCGTCGCGAGATCTCGGCCCGTAACGTGCCAGTTCAGCTTCACCGCGTCGGCCGTCAGGCGTTTGTTGGCTGCTTTGGGATCGTTGGCCCGAGATTTTGGCGCAGCCAGAGTCACGACTGATCTACCGAAAGTGCGCATCTCTTTAAGCACGCTGCGATCGGCCTGGGGCTGGAAATCCACCTCGACGCCGCTGGCCCCGACAAGCTTCATCTCCGAATCTGCATCGAGGGTCTGGCCGTGCACGTCTTGAGTTCCACGCGCCTGTTTCAAGCGCTGATCGTCATCGAGAAAAAAGTCCATATCTCTGGAGTGCACTTCAGCCGCGCGACCTTCGTTCATCGTACGGAGGTAGGCATTGGTGCGCACTTCCAGCTTTTGCAGTTTCTTCTGCTCGGTCACGACCGCGGTCAGCGTGTCGCCGCTCATCACGTCGCGATCCTGTTCCGCTGTCGCGCCTCCGCTGAACGTCAAGCGCATCGACGCTTGGTCGAACACCGCACGGGCTGAGCGAATATTGACTGGCTGCGATCGATTGTTAGGTTTGGCCTTGGCGTCCTTCAATGCCTCAGGCTTAACAGCGATCTGCACGTCGTTTCGCAATTCCAGCCGCTTGTTCTTCGCGTCAACCTGAGCACCGGTACTCTGGCCGGAGATGTTTTCGCGTTCGAACGTGAGGGCCGCGGCAGTTTCGCCAATCTCCGTATTCTGGTTGTAGGCCAGCGTTTCCGTCTTCACCTTCAACGCGTCCCGCGTCTCAATGTTCACGTTGCCAGTGAACGTGATCACACCATTGGCCTGGTCGTAGATCGACCGATCGGCTTTTACTTGATCCGGCTTATCACCCGTCGGGGGATAGACTTCAAGGTGAACCTGCTCCAACTCATGATGGCCGTCTGAGTACGTAACATCGCGGGCCGCGCGCAGCCAAAGGAAGAGTCGACCCTCCTTTGCAATTCGCTGATCGAATCCATTAATGACCCCGGTGATTTCCTTTGAAAGTTCCGGTGAACCCGACCGGAGCCGAAACGGTTGATTATTGCGTAGTCGGTAGATCGAAAAGCCAACAAACAGCAGTCCGGCGATTAGCACAAACAGAGCGACGACGCGCGTCACGACCGGAAAGCGCGCGCGTAAATCAACAAAACTAATTCGTTTGCGTCTAATAACCTGCATGATCTTCAGTGGGCAGTGAGCAGTAGGCGGTGAGCAGTGGGCGGTGAGCAGTGTGCAGTAACGGCGTTCTTACCCTCTGCACTTGGCGCTTCGCTGTTCACTGTCTAGCGCTCACGGTTCATTAGTTGCTCCCCAATCCCCATTCCCCATTCCCCATTCCTAATCCCTATTCCCTATTCTCTACCTCCGCTCAATAACCACTGCCCGCTGCTCACTGCCCACTGCTCACTGCCTCCCGCATATCCTTAACATTCAATTGTAAACGCGTTTCGCCATTCCATTGATTCGGTTCAATCGCGTAAGCCAGTTCGATGCGCTCATTCACCTGCGGCGTTCGCCCTGCCGCTTCCAATCCGCGCCACCAAACCGCCTCCAGCGGGCGGTTATCCGCGGCCGCGACGCGCATCTTCAGATGTTCGTCCTTCATTACCAGCGGCTCCGTCAGGACGCGCAGCTCACGAGTCATGAACACCGGCCGCGGGTTCCCGGCGCCATAAGGTTCCAGGGCAGATAATTGTGAAGCCAGGCCCAGGGTGACTTCCGCCGCGGGAATCTCCGCATCAATCGCCAGCGCCGGCGCCAGATCCTCGTCCGACAGGCAAGAGGCGGCATGACTGTTCAACCGTGTGCGAAACTCCGCGACGCGATCTCTTTTAATTGTCAGCCCGGCTGCGTGCGAATGCCCGCCAAACTTTTCCAACAGATCGCGACATTCGTGAAGCCCATCGAACAGATGATACGCTTCAATACTTCGCGCCGAACCATGGCCCAGGTCCCCGTCAAACGAGATCACCACACACGGGCGATGCAGTCGTTCGGCAATCTTCGAAGCGGCGATGCCGATTACTCCCCGGTGCCAGCCCTCGCCGGCTATGACCGCAACGTGCCGTTGCGAGTCTCGCTCGCTCGAACTTTCAAATTCCTCGATGGCGCGCGAAAAGATTTCGCGCTGCTTTTCCTGGCGTTCGCTGTTGCGCGCGTCCAGGTGTTCGGCCAGCCGTTGCGCTTCGTTTTTATCCCTGGTGTCAAACAAGTCTACTACGGCCCGCGCCGCATCCATGCGTCCGGCGGCGTTGATTCTGGGACCGATGCGAAAACCCAAATCGTAAGCCGTCATGTTCTGTCCCGCTGCACAGCCCGCGATCTGAATCAAGGCGCGCAAGCCGGGATTCACCGAACGCGCCAGATCAGCCAGGCCTAACGAGACGATCGTGCGGTTCTCGCCCACCAGTTGGGCCACATCAGCCACCGTGCCGATCGCGACCATTTTTAGAAATCCGTTTACCTGATGCTCACGACCGCGCTCGCGAAACAGCGCATGCACCAATTTGAATGCGACTCCTACACCCGCCAGACTCTTATCAGGATACGAACAGCCTGTTTGATTTGGATTGAGCACAGCGAACGCCGGTGGCGCCCCTTCGTCCACGTCAGGCAAATGATGATCGGTAACGATGATGTCCAAACCGTTTGCCATCGCCCAATGCAGCGGCTCATGAGCCGTGATACCGCAATCAACACTTACCACTAGCTTGTATCCTTCGGCGGCGGCCTTTTCGAGCGCTTGCTGCCGAATGCCATAACCTTCCGTGAAGCGGTGCGGAACATGAAATCCGGCAGTCCCGCCCAGCATCCGCAACGCCCGCAACAGCACAGCCGTGCCGGTCGTGCCATCAACGTCATAGTCGCCGTAGACAAGAATTCGCTCTCCCGCATCAATGGCGCGCAGCAAACGAGCCACGGCTTCCTTCATGCCGAGCATGAGTGAAGGATCGTGCAGTTGTTCGGGGGAAGGTCGGAGAAATCGCTCGGCGGATTCGTGATCGCCACAACGACGGGCGATCAGCAATCCGGCTACGACAGGAGAGATGCCAAGACTCTCTGCCAGCGCGGCGGCGCGGTGCGGGTCCGGCTCACGCACTATCCAGCGTTTGGCAGTCATTGGCAGAGTCTTAATCGGCGAACCATCCGTTCGCGTCCAAAAGCTTTACGCCGACTCGCTGCTTGCTGTCATTTTCGTCGATCCAGATTCCGTTGATCTCCGCTTCGAGTTGGCGTCCAAACGGTGGCGTGAGAAAAACATGCGCACCCTTTTCAACTTCAGTGTCCAGCAAGAGAGTTGCGCCACCGCGACTGATCTTGACGGCGGCCGCCTTAACTTCAAAAGGTTCGCCCTTGGCCGTTTTTCCCTCGACGACCAGGGAAAAATCCACCGGCACGCGCGGGCTGCGCGGGCGTTGTGACGGTGACGTTTGTGCTTTGCCGTTATTTTCCTTCATAGATACGATCTGCCACTTTCAATATCGAAAGTCCGATGCGTTGAGGATCGCCGCAAACGAAAAGGGCAATATAAGTTTACCTAATCCCGGAGATTATTGTTAGTGGGCTCGAATTGGGCGGGAAATAGCACTGCTAACAACGGATTTGGTATCGATCTGCACGACATGTGACTCATCAAGCGAACTAAGTCGGCCGCTGAATACCAGCGCCAGAATCACTGCCCCGAGGATGAGCCGGTAACCAATGAAGATTCCGGTAGTGTGCGTGCGCAGGAATCGCAGCAGGAACCAAATCGACGCATAGCCAACGATTCCAGAAACGAGAGTGGCGAGAGCTAAAGACGTAAGGCTCGTCTGCGGCAGGTTGTGCAGCGCCTCCTTTAGTTCCAGCAGACCGCTGGCGGCAATGGCCGGAATTGACAGCAGAAAAGAAAAGCGCGCGGCCGTCTCGCGTGTTTCCCCCATGAACAAACCACCCATGATGGTGGAGCCGGAACGGCTGGAGCCGGGAATAAGAGCCAGCACTTGCGCACAACCGATGGCAACGGCGTCAGCGATTCCGAGCTGGTCCATCTGTCTGGTCTTCTTGCCGACGAACTCGGCAATGGCCAGCAGGATGGCGACGACGATCATCATCGTGGCTATGACCAAAAGGCTCTTGGTGAATGTTCCTTCAATCTGTTTCTTCAAAAGCAGGCCGACAATCCCTACCGGAATCGAGCCGATGATTACCAGCCAGCCCAGCCAGGCTTCTTTTGAAAGTGCAACCGATGTTGCCCCGCCGGGAAGAATTCTGCGTTTTCCGCTTAACAGCGCCAGGTGGTCACGAACAAAAGCGCTGGTGATATTCCAGATGTCGCGGGCGAAATAAAGCAACACCGCGACGAGAGTCCCCAGTTGAATCACCGCAATCGACGCCGTGGTTTGCTCCGCGGTCAGCGGCAAATTCATCACGCGGCCGGCTAGAACCAGATGGGCGGTGGAACTGATGGGAATGAATTCGGTTAAGCCCTGGACGACGCCAAGAATGATTGCCTGAAGAAGAGTCATTTAGTGCCCCGTCACTCCCGAAAAGAACTCCGCGCTGCGATTCGATCATAGAGCGCAGTCGGCATCACCATTCCCAATCGCACAATGCTCGCCAACTGCCAGGGGAATGCATAAGTCTTGCGTTTTCGCTCGATGGCTCCAAGAATTTTTCCGACCGCGTAATCCAATTCCATCAGGAACGGCATGTTGGCTTCGCGACCAGCGGTTAGCGGCGTTTTGATAAATCCCGGATGGATGATTGATACGTCGATCCCCTTCGGCTTCAAATCCAGTCGCAGGCTTTCGAAGAACAGCGATAGCGCCGCCTTACTGGCCCCGTACGACGCGGACTTGGGTATGCCGCGATAGGCGGCGAGGCTTGAGATGGCAACCAGGTGTCCGGCGCCGCGCGCAACCATTCCGGGAACGACAGCGGCCACGCTACTGGCGGCGCCTACCACGTTAACATTGAAAGTTCGGGCTACCTCAGCGGCATCGAGGTTAATGGGATCACTCGTCCCTCCGATGCCTGCATTCGCAATTAGCACATCGATGGGCCCGTAGGTCTTTTCCAGCGCAGCAGCCGCATTCTTCATCGCCGCCGCATCCTGCACGTCCGCTACCAGAGGCATTGCCTTGTCTGGTATTTCAGCGACGATTTCATCCAGCAAATCTTTCCGTCGCGCTACCAGTCCCAATCGGGCGCCGCGTTTGGCGAGTTGCAAGGCCAGTCCCCGCCCAATGCCGGATGAGGCTCCAGTGATCATCACAACTTTGTTGGGCCAGTCGTAGGACACTTTGAACTGTATATCTGAGGTTTGGACTTCGGATCTTTTGAATTTTGAACTCTTGAATTGAACTCTTGAATTGAAACTCTTGAATTGAAACTCTTGAATTGAACTCTTTGGCTTCAGCGATTTGAGATCTGAGATTGGAGATCTGAAATCCCAGATCAGAGGCTCTGAGTCAGATTTGTAGAATCACCGGCGTAATCAGCGGCCGCGCGCCGGTTTGCTTCTGCACAAAACGCTTAAGCTCAACTCGCAAATACTCCTTGAGGATGCTTTCGTCCTCCAGTTGCGCCCTCGACGCCCGGTCAAACGCGGTACTAACAACCTGCTGCGCACTGGCGAGGAAACCATTGGTGCCGTCGAATCCGCGTACCCCGTGCGCTACGAGTTCAGGTGGTCCTTCCATCTCCAGGTCTTCGTTCATCGTGATGATCAGCGTAATCGCGCCGTCGTAGGCCATCTGCTTGCGCTGTCGCACCGTGTCCCGCAGGATCTCTTCGTAACCGGAATCATCGATGAACGTGCGGCCGATCTTGCGATTGCCCGTAACCATGGCCCGCTCGCCATCCAGTTCCAGCACGTCGCCATTTTCGATCAGGATGATGTCCTCTTCCTTATATCCGACGTGGTTCTTCACAAACTCTTTATGACGAAACAGCATGCGATACTCGCCATGAATCGGCACCACAAACTTGGGTCGCACCGCCTCCGTCATGATGCGAATATCGTCCTGCGAAGCGTGGCCGCTAACATGAACCAGGCGGCGCTTCTCCTCGATGATGTTCGCGCCGCGCTTATAGATAAAACCAATTAGCTTTGAGATGGCGCGTTCGTTACCCGGAATGATTCGCGCCGAAAGCACGACCGTATCCGTCTCTTCAATCGTCAGGCCCTTGTAGCTCTGCTGCGCCATTTGCGAAAGCGCGGCCCGCGGCTCGGCCTGTGATCCAGTCACTAAAAACACAATTTCGTCGTCCGGCAAATTCTTGGCATCATTAAGCGAAACCAGCAAGCCGTCGGCAATATCCAAATAGCCGAGCCGGTCGGCGACCTCCACGTTCTTCTGCATTGACCGCCCCAGCACGCACACTTTTCGATCAAACTGCTGCGCCGTATCGAGGACGATCTGCAAACGATGAATTGACGAAGCAAACGCGGCTACGATGATGCGCGCCCTGGCCTCGGCGAAGATTTCCTGGAAGGCAGGAATGACCGCGCGCTCAGATGGCGTGCGACCAGGCACGGTCGCGTTGGTTGAGTCGGAAAGCAGTGCCAGCACGCCTTCCTGACCATATCGGCGCAGCGTTCGCAGATCGATTGGCTCGCCAATCACCGGCGTTTCATCAACTTTATAGTCGCCGGTGTGGACGATCGTGCCGACCGGGGTCTTAATGGCGAGACAAAAACAATCAACCAGCGAGTGCGATACCCGGATGAACTCAATCGTGAAATAACCGAGGCTAACAACATCGCGCGGCTCAACCCGGTGCAGCAAAACGCTTCCCGTCAGGTCGTGTTCTTCCAGTTTGCTTTCGGCCAGACCAGCGGTGAAGTGCGAGCAGTAAACCGGAACATTGAATCGCTTGAGGATAAAAGGAAGCGCCCCCAGGTGATCTTCGTGACCATGGGTCAGGATGATGGCAGTAATGTTTTCGCGATATTCTTCGAGAATCTCGAAGTCGGGAATGCACACGTCGACGCCATACACGCTCTCTTCGGGAAAGCCCATACCCGCGTCGATGACGAGCATCTCGTCGCCATAACGCAGCAGCGTGCAATTCATCCCGAACTCGCCGATGCCGCCGAGCGGAATAATTTCTAAGACATTCGACACTGCCAGATGGTCGCTCAACTCTCGTATTCTGGGCGTTTCGGGGGAAGGCTAAGAACGCGGGAGTATATCACAAGGGTCGTCGCGAACCTTCGCTTCACTTAGTGCCCCCGTGACCTTGTGCTGAATCTGGGAGGTTTGGAAACTCACCACAAAGTCACCGGGACAAAGAGTTGGCTTATCTGCATAAGTCGTAGTTCATCTTTCGCGCTGCGGTGATACAATTCGCCCGATCTCTCATCGACGTTCGACGAGCAAAGCCCCCGATGAAAAGAATAGCTGTCGTTGTCTATGGCATCTTCGGTACCGTGGCACTACTTTTTGGATCTGCCACACTTTTCTTTCCGTCATTTCTTAATTCAGAAGCCACCGAATCATTTCACTTCACCCATAACCTGCGCGAGCAAGGCGCGGCGATCGTCTTCCTTGGGCTGATGGCATTCTGGTGCGCTCTCAATTATGAGCGCAGCCGCACCGTGCATTATTTCCTAATCGTATTCACCTTCCTGCTCGCGGGCATTCACTGGTTTGATTACTTCGGCGGACACTTACCGTGGATGAGTCCGATTTATAACAGCGTGCCCTTCGTCGCTCTGGTCATGATTTCCGTTTTCAACCGCAAGAGCTGAGGTGGATGAAAACTGTTGGTTTGAACCAGAAACTTAAGAGTTGAGGCTTCTTCTGAATAGTCCCCCATCAATATTGGCCGGTTTGCCTCTTCAACTGCAGGAGGAAATCGCGGGCGCTTATGGAACTTTGTCAGCTGATCCGCGCTACGGCCACTTCGTGCGAATTCCCCAACGCATTTGTCGTTGCCTGGATTATTTCGAAGTCCGAGCCGATCGCGCGGCGGTCATAGAACGGCTGCACGCCTACTATCTCTTCATCGGTGTGGTGGATGACCATATTGATTCAACCAACATCGAGGCCGGGAAGGACGTGTTGCGTGAGTTAATTCAACTCTCGCCGGGCGCATCAGCGAATACTTCGCCGTCAGCGTTGGTTACACGAGTTTTGCGATCTCATATAGATGCGCGGTTCCTGGCAGAAGTAGTTGCGAGGTTTGAACAGCTCTATGCGGCGGTCATCGGCGAGCGTCAGGCGAAAGAACTCGCAGCGTTTGTGCAAGCGCGGAGGAATGTAGGACGTTTGACCGCGGAGATATCTTACCTGCTTGTCTCTTCACTGCTGGAGCAACCGCGTGAGGATGTGCGGCTTTTTCTCGAAGATGTTGGCGAAGTCGGATGCCTCGTGGACAGTGTTATCGATCTCCGGCCGGACCGGCGGAACCGCCTGCTGGGTTTTATTCCGACACTTAAGGATCAGTTGCTGATTCTGAGTTACTCACTGCGAGGTGGCGTCAAGATTTCGCTGCGGCACCCTCGACTCGTATTTCTATTTCTAGAAGCCATTGGCGATAACCTGTTGGACCGCCTTCGTTCACTCGACAACCCGGACAAGCGACGCCGTAAGTTCGCCGGGCTCCTCGAACACAAGAACATAGAAATCCCTTCCGAACGCCTGGCGGGCGCATCATGGACCAAACCTTGATCCTATGGCGGACCTGTTAGTAAACCTCCTAAGACTTCCCTTACCGGAATCGTCGCCGTCGAAGACAGATACCGGCGTAGTGATTCGACGGGCACAGCCATTTGAGTTGACGGCTGTGCGCAATTTCATCGAGCAGAGTTTTTCCGTGGCCTGGGCCGACGAGGTGTCGGTGGGCTTTGCGAACAAGCCAGTCACAGTGTTCATTGCGACCCGCGACGGTCGCGTCATCGGCTTTGCGGCGTACGAGTGCACGCGGCGTGCTTTCTTTGGTCCGACTGGTGTGAGCGAGAACGAACGAGGTCACGGCATCGGACGCGCTTTATTGCTGGCGTCTCTGTGGGGATTGCGCGAGCTGGGCTACGTTTACGGCATCATCGGAGGAGTTGGGCCGGTTGAGTTCTATCAGAGCGCAGTGGACGCAATTGAAATCCCCGATAGCGATGCGGGGATTTATACGGATCTCTTGCGATGAATATTTCCAGTGTAAATGTGCGCACGGCAGTATCTCGACTGTAAGGAGGGCTTCCATGGGCGGTGATAAGCCCGAATCGCTGAAGGCTCAGCCCTACTCAATCGCTTTCGTGATCCGCACCCACTCAGCTAGCGTCAAAGTCTCGGCGCGACGTTGTGGCTCAACTCCGGCTTCGCATAACACGATGCTCGCCCCGCCATGTCGTTGGATTTGTTCCTGAAGTTGGCTGGGCGATTGTCGAACATTGTTAAGAATTGTCTTTCGTCGCTGTGCGAAGCCCGCGCCAACCACTGCCCAAAACAACGCCTCCCGCTCATCACTCTCCGATACCGACTTGAACACATCTGCGATCTTAGGGTTGAGCCTAACGACGCTGCTCCACACTTTGGGAGCCGGTCGAAACGCTGTGGGTGGAACGTCAAACAATTTCTCGGCCTCACAATGGGCTTCCACCAATAGCGAGAGAAATCCTCTCTCCGACGAACCGGGCCCGGCTGTCATGCGCTCGACGACTTCCCTCTGCAACATCAGGGTCATCTCGCCAATACAGCTTCGTTGTTGGATCAAGCGTTGCAGGATCGCCGTCGCGATGTTGTATGGAAGGTTCGCAACAACGCGAGCCTGGACCCCGGTCCCAAGCAGCGCGCAAAAGTCTTCTACCAGCGCGTCACCCTCGACTAACTGAAAGTTTTGCTGAGAAGAAAACTGCCTGCGCAAAGATCCGATTAGGTCACGGTCGAACTCAATCGCGATGAGGCAACCGGTTGATTGGACCAGCCGGCCCGTTAAGGCGCCGCGACCGGCTCCGATTTCAATAATTGTTTCTTCCCGACGAGGCCCGACGGCTTGAATAATGCGATCGATAATTGAGTTATCGACCAGAAAATTTTGGCCCAGCCGTTTCTTGGAATGAACAGGTTTGTTAGTCGAACGATGAAAGTTGCCGCGACTCATCCATCAACCTTCGCCGGAATGGGATAGCCCGTCACTTCCAAATCATTCCCGTGGCGGACCACTTCAACATCCCGCAGATTCCACGCCGCGGCAATTGTTTCTACGCCCGGGTCGCCAATGGCTGACGGCGCTTCGCGTCCGCCGATGATTATTGGCGCGATAAAGAATGAAACTTTGTTCACCAGGCCGGCCGCAAGAAACTGACCCGCAACCGTTGCGCCGCCTTCGATCAAGACACTCTGAACTTCGCGATCGCTCAACTCGCTCAGCAACGTATCAAGTTCCCGACCGGCCGAGTCTCGCCGAATCACCTCGGCGCCTTTCTCAACCAGCGAGGAACTTCGGGACGCGTCAGCATTCGCGGAAGTAAAAACCAGCAATGGAACATCCGTCGCTGTCTTTACAAGTTGTGACGCGGGAGATATTTGTAAACGATCGTCCAGCACTACTCGCACGAGTGGCCTCCGTCGCGGTTTGCCGGACCGATCAGTCAGCAATGGATCGTCCGCTACTGCGGTTCCCGCTCCCACCAATATTGCATCGTATTCCTGTCGCAGTTCATGAACCCGCGCGCGCGCTTCGGGACCGGTAATCCAACGTGAGTCCCCTGTTCTAGTCGCTATTTTTCCGTCAAGCGAAACTGCGACCTTCAAATGCACGAAAGGCCGCTTCGTCGTCATGAAATGAATGTACTTCTCATTAATGCGTTTCGCCTCTTCCGCCATGAGGCCCTGGTCCACTTGCATCCCGATCTCTCGCAAGTGAGAAAATCCTTTGCCGGAGACAACCGGATTGGGATCCTCGATAGGCGCTACGACCCGCTTGATGCTGGCCTGAATTAAGGCGTCGGTGCACGGTGGCGTGCGGCCCTGATGCGCGTGTGGCTCTAAAGATATGTACGCCGTCGCACCTCGCGCTTTCCCGCCCGCCTGCTCAATCGCGCTCGTTTCCGCGTGTTTGACTTTCTCGTAAATATAGAAGCCTTCGCCGACTATTTCGCCCGCGTCATTTGCGAGGACGCAACCCACCAACGGTCCAGGGCTGACTAACCCCGCGCCGCGCGCCGCCAACGCTAACGCACGATCCATCAGCCGGCGATCCGTTTCGCTCCAAACACCAACCGGGCTGCCGGCAGATTCTTCTGCTTGTGCTTTGGTAGACAAAATCAAGCGAATAACCCGTTCACGTATTCTTCCGGATTGAAAACCACCAGGTCTTCCACCTGTTCGCCGATGCCCGCATAACGGATCGGGAGGTTGAGTTCTTTTGCAATCGCAACAGCAATACCGCCCTTTGCCGTACCATCAAGCTTGGTCAGAACGATACCGGTCACACCGGCAACTTTCAGGAACTGGCGCGCCTGCTCCAGCCCATTCTGGCCTGTTACAGCATCGACTACCAACAGAGTTTCGTGCGGTGCGCCTTCAACTTCGCGGCCGGCAACTCGTTTCATTTTATCCAGCTCGGCCATCAAATTTGATTTGTTGTGCAACCGGCCGGCAGTATCGACGATCAGCACATCAGACTTCCGGGCCTTCGCCGCTTTGATTGAATCGAACAGCACGGCGGCCGGATCAGTTCCCTGTTTTTGCTGGATGAGCGGAACGCCCGTACGTTGGGCCCAAATGGCCAGTTGATCCGAAGCGGCGGCGCGGAACGTGTCGGCGGCGCAGATCAGAACATCGTTGCCTTCAATCTTGATTCGCTGCGCGAGCTTGCCAATCGTTGTTGTCTTGCCGACCCCGTTCACGCCCACAATCATCATGACGTACGGCGCAACCGAATCGGGAACGCTTGTTTCCGACGCAACGCCCTGTCGCTCTGACGCGTGCAGGATCTGGATGAGTTCAGTTTTGATGGCGGACTTTAGTGCGTCGAGATCGTTTATCTGCTTTCGAGCCACGCCGCGCCGCACCGTTTCCAAAATATGCTGCGTCGTGGCGACGCCAATGTCAGCAGCGATGAGCGCTTCTTCTAACTCATCCAACAGGTTCTCATCGATTTGCTTGAAACCCTGAAATACGTTGTCCAGTTTGTCGGAGAGCGAATCACGAGTCGCCGCGACTGCACGACGAAACCGCGCCGACAGCTCCTGCTCCAGGGCAGCCTCCTGCGCCTGAAGCTCCTCCATGGAGAGGTTCAAGCCGAGCACTGACGTGGCAAACGGCGAACGTATCGGCGCGTCCAGCGGCGAGAGGGCTTCTCTATTCTCAGACCTCAACACTTCGGCGGCAGGAGCCGTCGCAACCGCCCCGCCTCCAGCGGAAGGCTGTGAAGGGCGACCTTCCGCTGAACTGTCTTCCTTCTTTTCCTCGGCCTCAGCCGGCGCATTAAGGCCGAGCGAGATAAAGCGATCCTGGTTCTTCCTTTTCCAAAAGGCCATTTATCCAACCTTGATCTTGAATTGAACTACCCACACAGCGGTCTGCTGCACATCAAAGCCAGCGATTATAGACGTAACCACCGTATTTTCGTAACGCGCGATAATGATGGTAGGTGGGTATCAATCCGGACAGACGATTTGGATTGTTGTTTCGGTGCAGAAAGGAAGGTGAAGGAAGGGCCGGCTCAGTTGGCCAGCGCGCCAACGGGCGTTGAGGCGATCGGATCCAACTCCGAAAACATCTCGCTACCGATAGGCGCGTCCTCAAGTCGCCGCCGCGGTTTTACTGATCCGGGCCTGATTTGGCCAGATTCGCATGCCGCGATAAAGGCGGCCACGACGTCAGGATCGTACCGAGTGCCGGTTAAGGCTTTGATGCAATGTAGCGCATCTTCAAATCTCATCGCGCTTTGATACGGGCGCTCTGTGGTCATCGCGTCAAAGGCATCCGCGACTGATACGATACGCGCCATCAGCGGAATCTCGTCCCCTTTCAAGCCCTGGGGATAGCCCTTGCCGTCGATCATTTCGTGATGCATGTACATGCCCGGCAAAAAGTCGCGCATCGCGGGAACCTGCGACATGATCTTGAAGCCCTTCTGCGGGTGCGTCTTCATGATCTCAAACTCTTCATCGGTTAGTGCCGCCGGCTTTTTCAGTACGTTGTCGTCGATGCCAATCTTGCCGACATCGTGCAAGAGCGCGCTGATTCTGATTCTTTCCGTTTCATCATCAGGCAAGCCCAGGCCCTGACAGATCGCGAGCGAGAAGCGTGAGACGCGCTCCGAATGACCTCGAGTATAAGGATCCTTTCCGTCAATCGCGGCGGCCAGTGCCTTCACGGTTCCGATGAACAATTCGCGATTCTCATTCGCCGACCACTGCAAATCGCGAATATAGCGCTCTACCTGATCCGTCATCTGGTTGAAAGAGACGCCCAGTTCGCTTAGTTCCGTGTGCTTTAGAACGGTAATCCGGCGAGAGAAATCCCCTGCGGCAATACGCTGTGCACCCGCGGCTAATTCCTGAACCGGCTGCGCCAACTTCTTCGCGAAATAGAATCCAGCTACCAGAGCCAGGAAAGCGGAAAATAAGCTGATCAGAATTGTTTGTCGCCGCATGTCTCTGACGGAAGCCAAGGCTGCATCCTCGTCCTGAATCGCAATCACGCCCAACAGCGAGTTGCGGTCCAGTTCAGCCGTCGCATATGAACCCAACATCTCTACCGACTTGCCATTGCGCTCTGTCGAAAATGGCGCGAGCGCTGACTGCAATTGCGCGCCCGTTTCCAGCCAGTCCTGGACCACTTTCAAATCCGTCATTGGCTGCTCAGTAAACGCCACGCGCGCATCGGGATGCGCCACCGCTCGACCGTTTTGATCCACTACGAAGACGACTGGCAGGCCGGCGTCGAGTAACTCTGCCTCAGTGCTTGTGCTCGGCTGCTGGACAGATTTGAAAACTTCCTGAAACGAGACTACCGCCACCACCGCAGCGGTCAGATCCGAACCGTCCATAACCGGGGCGGCAATCGTCAGCCCCATCTCTTGCCCGGAGTGAATTAGCTGAGGCCGGCTTATCACCACGCCCTTGCCATTCATCCGAGCCAGGACTTCGTTCACTCGTTGATCAACTTCTTCGCGTTTGATGATGTCCGATTGGAACGCGCGTCGGAGCTCGCCCTTCACCGGCCAGATTTCCAGCGCAATCAAGTTTGGGTCGTCCTGCAGCGCATTCTGCAAGCGAACTTCATATCCAGGATCCGAAAGCGCATTGATGCCGCCGGCGATTTCAAAAGCGCGGGCCAAACCGGTGACCACATCACGATAGCGTTGGCCGTACAACTCAATCTGCCGGGCCTTATCGTGAACTAGTTGGGCCTGATACCGTCCTTCGATCGAACGAAGCTCCGCGGTACTGCGGCTTGACCAGAGCGCGCCCGCCAACCCAAGCGGCAGCAGGCCGACGAGCAGCAGCACGCCCAGCACAATGTAGAGGAGCCTTATCCGGCCAAATCGTTCAAACATTGAAGGGATTGGTTTTAGTATAGAGTTTGACGGTAAGCAGTTACGTGGTGTGCCAATCCAGGCAAATCGGCACTACCGATACTAACCGTCAGGCCCTGACAGTGTCAACACGTTTTCCCTGGTTTAACTGGTTGAAAACGCGGGAGTAAGTAGCTTACCGGTACATGGCGAGACGGGTAATCAATGCCATTTGGCGCCTCCCTCACGTTTCTCTCGCGTGGCTGAACTCAAACAATCGGGACGGAGTCAGCTTCATGTGATACTTTCGCAAACTCAGAGGGGGCCCCGTGCGTCTAAGTGTTTGAGCGCACAATGGTAGATGTCGGATAGTGCGTGTCAGGCGAGCGTGCAATGACTAGCTAAATGGAGTTTGCTACGAGCGACGAGCAAATCGTACAGCAAGCGTTAACCGGCGACGCAGATGCTTTCGGCGAGATCGTAAGCCGCTGGGAGCGCCGCATTTTCGCGCTCGCCTTCGGGATGCTTGGGCGCGAGGAGGACGCGCGCGACGCGACGCAGGAAACTTTTCTCTCTGCGTTTCGCAATTTGCGTGGCTTTCGCGGCGACGCCAAGGTTTCGTCCTGGTTGCACCGGATTGCCATTAACCAGTGCATCACCCGACAACGACGCGCGAAGGTCCGCAATGAAACCGGGCTGGAACAGGAGGCGGAAAGAGATGCCGCAGTTTTCTCACTTCCCGTTCACGTCTCGCCGGCCCACGTAGCCGAAGGTCGTGAACGCAGCCAGGCCGTGCGTCGCGCGGTGAGTGCTTTGCCGGCTGAGCTCAGACAGGTAGTGGTAATGAAAGAATTTGAGGAACTGACTTTCCAGGAGATCTCGGAGGCGCTGGAACTCCCGCTCAGCACAGTCAAGAGCCGTCTCTATACCGCGCTTCGTCAATTGCAAATGCGTCTGGAAAAGTTTGGTAACGGTTTTGCTGGAATGGAAAACTAAGATTGGGAAAATGATATGAGCAATACGACAGAAAAACCCTTATGCCACCGAGCTGACGACATGATCAGCTTTCTATATGGCGAATCAAGTGAGGCGGAAGCGACAGACTTTTCCCGTCACATGAGCGCCTGCGCCGCCTGCAGTACGGAATTCGCCTTGATGAAGGACACTCGGGAGTCCGTGTCGCAATGGCGAGCAGAAGTCCTGGGCGCGTCGTGGCAAACTTCGCCGGCTACTGTAGTCAACTTCTCGCCGGCAATGGAAGCCAAACATCCCGTTCGCGTTTCCGCGCTGGCGGCGCTGCGCGAGTTCTTTACGATCTCGCCACTGTGGCTACGCGGGGCAACGGCAATGGCTGTGGTCCTGTTCTGCCTGCTGGCCGCTTTCGTGGGCACGCGTTTCCTTCGACGATCGGAAACGCTTTACACCCAGTCGGAAGTAAACGCGAAGGTCCAGGAGCAACTTGATCAAGCGAAAAGCGAGAGCCGGATCGCTCCGGTGGCGCCCGAAGTTGTCAGCAATCAGCAAGCGTCGGAACATACGATCCAAGCAACGGAACCTCCTTCATTTCCAGTAGTGCCAGTCAAGCAGAAGAGCGCGAGACGATCGTCTGGCCGTTTCCTTTCGAAGGAAGAACGAGAGCAGTTAGCCGCCGATTTGCGGTTGCAACCAACTGCGGATGATGACGATTCGACCTTCCTGCTTGAAGGTGGATCAAACTAACGGCCACGCCGCGCACCGGCCCGATTCTCGATGCAGAGAGCGATGAGTATGAAGACAACTATCAGAAGCAAAAGCAAAATTAGATGGGTAACTTTGGTTCTCGCCCTCGGGTTCGTTGCTTTACTAAGCAATGCGGTCCCTGCACTTGCCCAGCAGCAACTTCCTCCTGAAGCACCGCAAAGACAGATGAACCAAGCCGGCCCGCAGGGTGATCCGATACGGCAATTGGATCTTACGCCCGATCAAATCGCGAAGATTCGCGCGATTCGCGAGCAGGCGAAGGATGAGCGATTTGCTGTCAATCAGCGATTGCGACAAGCCCAGAGTGCCCTGGACGAAGCTATCGAAGCGGACAATGCTACTGAGGCCCAGATCGAGCAACGCGCGAAAGAACTTTCGGAAGCGCAGGTTGCCGCCACACGAATGCGGGCGCTAACGGAACTGAGAATCCGTCGCGTGATGACGGCGGAACAGTTGACTAAGCTGCGTACACTCAGACAGCAGGCGCAGCAGTTCCGGCAGGATCGTCAGGATCGGCAGGACCGGCGTGAACAGGGCCCCGGCGATTTGCGGCCCAGGGATCGGCGACAGCGCGGGCGCGATGCGCTGCAGCCAGATGACAATCAGCGGCCTGGTGGTATGCGCCCACCCGCAGGATTCCCGCCCGCGAAACAAAGACCGTAACAGTTGCCCCATTCCAATACGGAAGGTCGGCGGCCTGACCAGGCGCCGGCCTTTCTCTTGCCCAAAATTTGCAGTCCGCCGAACGTGTGAGGCAGGTACTTTCATTTCGGGTTGGCCCATTCTCGTTTATTAGCTTGACGCATCAAGTCTAATTTGCGCATCATAAGCCCCTTAAAGAAATCCGTACTGAACTTACTCTGAAGTTTTCAGAGATATCGTGACGTGCGACTGGCCGTCGGCGCGTCGCGTTCTGCAGTGGAACGTTGGAAAGCGCCGCAGTTGCCAATTGTCGCGGCCATTAAAACTCTTTAGCTAACTTCGAATGAACATCGCGACGCGGGCTTTGCTCGAATTGCAGGAGACGACCTTGCTGGCGGCGCGGGCGGCCAAAGGCCTTGTCAAACGCCCGCGCTACGTCCCCGAAACCATCACTCAGATGGACCACATCGGGGTGGGCTCGCTGACGATAATCATCCTCACCGGTTTTTTCACGGGCGGTGTCCTGACACTGCAGACGTATCCGACGCTTTCTTCATACGGCGCTCTCAATCAACTCGGCTACCTCGTGGCAACGTCGCTGGTGCGTGAGTTGGGTCCGGTCTTGACCGCCCTGATGGTCACTGGTCGCGTGGTTTCGGCGATTTCCGCTGAGCTCGGATCAATGGTCGTCTCACAACAGATTGACGCCATGCGGGCGCTGGGAACCGACCCCGTCCGCAAACTGGTCACCCCTCGGATTATCGCGTTGGTAGTAACCTTGCCCCTTCTGACGGTTCTGGCCGACGTGATTGGCATTGGCGGCGGCTGGGCGGTTTCTATCCTCTTGTATGACTTGCCGTCTTCGATGTTTATTACCTCAGTACGTGACGGCATCACAACGAATGATATTATTGGAGGCATCATAAAGCCTCTGGTGTTCGGTTTTCTGATGGGCACGGTTGCGTGTTACAAAGGGCTGAAAACCGAAGGCGGCACGGTTGGAGTGGGCAAATCCACGACCGCCGCGGTGGTGACAGCTTCCATCGTCGTGATTATTACTGACTTCTTCTTAGCCAAGGCATTGCAACTAATCCTCGGTACGGGCTTGTAGTTCGACGGTTAACCTACGTATGAGCGCACAGGAATCACCAGTAGAGGAAATCCGGCATCCGTTGTCGCAATCCGGAATCGACGGGCAGGTCAGCCACGATGCCGCTGAATCCACCTTTCATGAAGTTGATGATCGCGACCGCGCCATTCCGGCGATTGAGTTTCGCGATGTGTCGCTCGCCTTTGACGATCGCCAGGTGCTGGACGGTCTCACTTTTAAAGTGATGAAGGGCGAAACTAAAATTATTCTCGGCGGATCAGGTTGCGGCAAATCGACTACGATCAAACTGGTACTCGGCCTGCTGAAGCCGGACTCCGGGCAGGTGCTGGTCGACGGCGAGGACATCACCAATTACGACGAAGTCCAAATGATGCGGGTGCGCAAGAAAATCGGCATGATTTTTCAGGAAGGCGCCCTCTTCGATTCGCTTTCGGTTTATGACAACGTGGCTTTTCGCCTGCATGAGCAGGGTGTGCCGGACGAACAAGTGGAGCCGGAAGTTCGCCGTATGCTTCAGTTCGTGAACCTGGAAGACGCGATTGACAAGATGCCGATCGAACTGTCGGGCGGCATGCGGCGGCGCGTCGGCATCGCCCGGGCGCTGGTGGGTGATCCTAAGATTGTCATGTTTGACGAACCGACGGCGGGCCTTGATCCTCCCACCGCGCGCACTATCTGCGAACTGGCGATGAAGCTGCGTGACTTAGAAGACGTGTCATCCATCTTCGTTACTCACGAGATGAACAACCTCGAATATCTGTCTTCCGAGTATGCGGTCGTCAACGATGCCGGCGAAGTAGTATTTGAGAAAGAGGGCGAGCGCCTTTGCCTGATCAACTGTAAGACGTTAATGATGCGCGAGGGTAAGGTAATTTTTAGCGGCACGGATGAAACCCTCAGGCGCGCGGAAGATCCGTACATTCAGAAGTTTCTCCGCGGACATTAAGGAAAGGATGAGGGATGAAGGATGAAGGATGAAACAACGGATGACCGAACCTCGTTCATCCCTCATCCTTCAGCTATCATCCCTGGTTAGATTATGCCTCCAGTCAAAAGAACCGTCGGTCTGAGTGAATTGCGGGTCGGCCTGCTTGTTCTGGGTGCGATCGCGGTCCTGATATTCCTGATCCTGAACGCATCAGGCGATATCAACCCGTTTGCCAGCAAACTGCATCTGCGCGCGCGGTTCGCTGACGCCAACGGTTTGCGGCCGGGCTCCGAAGTTCGACTGGCCGGCGTCCGCATCGGCAAGGTGGAAAAGATTACCCTCCTGCCGCCTTCGAATGTACCCGGCGACAAGAGGGTTGAGGCCAGTTTTGCCGTCGACAGCAAGATTGACGGCCAGGCCGCTACGCAACGCATTCGCACCGATTCAACGGCTCTGCAATCGTCACCCAGCTTGCTCGGCAGCGAAATGATTATTAATGTCACGCCCGGAACCTCGATTGGTCAGCCGATCACGGAGAACGCTATTCTGCCTTCGTCCGCGGCAAACACGATTAATGACTTCGCCACTTCCGGCACCGACCTCGCCCAGCGCCTGACGAAACTTTCCGATCAACTCAACGAAGTCGTCAAAGACGTGCGTGAAGGCAAAGGCACGGTGGGCCATCTATTCACCGACGATGCGCTCTATAACAATTTGAACGCAACCATCCGCGACACTGAAGAGTTAATGCAGCAGGTGCGGACCGGCAAAGGCTCTGCAGGTAAACTTATTTACGACGAAGCTCTCTATAACAATGCTAACGAGATCGCGGTAAATCTAAGAAAGATATCGGACGACATTAAGGCAGGGCGTGGTTCGGCCGGCAAGTTCCTTTCCAGCGATGAGATGTATAACAAAGTGAACCGCCTGGCCGATCGAGTGAACCATTCCATGGATCAGATCGACAACATTGTGGCCGACGTGAACTCCGGCCGCGGCACCCTGGGGAAATTGGTGAAGGACGAAGCCATTTATAACGACGCGCGGACCGCTATCGCCCGCTTTAACACCACCGCCGAGCGCATCGACAACGTGGTCGCCAACGCCCAGCGCGGCGAAGGCACCGTCGGCAAGCTCTTGACCGACGATCAACTCTATTCCAACGTCAACCAGCTCTCTTCGGAAAGCGTGAAACTTCTCTACGACTTCCGCCAGAACCCGAAGAAATATCTGACGATCAAATTCCAGTTGTTTTAGATTTTTCCACAGCTGTCCCCGGATTAAGCTGTGCGCCGGCATTTTGAGTCCACCCTCCCGCAACAGGGGTTGACCCTCATCTGGATGAGACTCATTATGGACTAAGCTGACAACTCAATTTATTATCGGCGCCGGCAGATAGATTTTTTGCTATGAAATACGCCCCAATGAATTCAATGTTTCGGTTCTCACTCTTTCAACTCATGTGATTTAGCAATGCGCCAGGCGCCGACCATAGCTGTAGATTTTGACGGCGTAGTGGCCGACACTAATGGTGTGAAGGCCCAACTGGTTGAAAGACATCTAGGCAAGTTGATTCCAGCCGGCAATCTTAACCGAACAGCAGCAGTTTCAAAATTAACGTTAAGTGAATACAACCATATCTCCAGGCTAGCTTCCGACCCTCCGCACACAGCGAAAACGTTACCTGTTGAAGGAAGCTTGGAGGGGATCTCACAGCTTAGAGAGCAGTTCCAAGTTGTAATTCTCACACGGCGGCAGGATGAACCTCTGAGAGCAGCCGAGGCCTGGGTCTGTTCGCATACCGAAACCAGTAACCTTCCAGTGATTGGGGTAACGAAAGAAGGCGCCAAACAAGATTGGTGCCGCGATTCAGGTGCGTTTGCACTGATAGATGATGATTTAGGACAAGTGACAGGTTTTGGGCCGCATGAAACCCTGGGGATTCTTTTCTCTCCTCAATCCCCTTCCTCATGGGTCACATGGGGCGTGCGGGTAGCAAGAAGCTGGCATGAATTAATCAATATAAGTACGGCTTCCCAATTGCCACGTGCAGCACCAACCTCAGCCACAATTGAATTAGGCAGGCGATGCAATCTGAATTGTCGTCACTGTTTCTCCAACTCCGGCCCAGCCGCCGATTCCGGGCCCTCTACCCGCCAATTACGACAAACATTAGAGGCATTTTCAGAGTTAGGAATAAGGACGGTATGGTTTTCCGGTGGCGAGCCTACGCTCCGGCAAGATCTAACGGAACTGATAACCTATGCAGTAGAGCTCGGACTTGAGGTTTATCTTAGCAGCAATGGAATCATGTCAACGGCCCGCGCCCGCGAATTAGCTAAAGCTCCTGTCAAACGTATTGATATTAGTTTCGATGGCATTCGCAATGACCATGACGCGTTGCGCGGAAAAGGGAGTTTTGAGCGAACGGTTAGCGGATTGGAATATTTGAAGAAAAACATGGCCCCGGTCGCGCTATCAGTACATCTGAGGCGCCGAATGATATTCAGCCTCGCCGAAATGGCAGAGGAGCTTCTAAGGTTGCAGGCGCCGGTGCGTTTTGCTCCACTGCTGCCCTTCGGGAGAGCAAGCCGGCTTCGCCATCTCTGCCCGGCATTGGAAGAATTTCTGGGGTGGTTGACACAGTTAGAAGACTTGATTCCCTCGCACACACCGTTGAGTGGCTCAGATTGTTGCTGGGCAGGAGAAACGACCCTTGCCGTCAACAGTCTTGGGTCATTTACCCCCTGCTGTTTTCAGGAAGGGATTGAGTTGGGATCCGTAAGTACCCATCCAATAATCGATCTGTGGAACAACGCGGAAATACTGAATTCAATACGCAGTAAACCGCCCAAAGGATGTACGCAATGTGACATTACCAGACGCGGTTTGCTCAACTTGAAGAATTGAGGGTGAGTGATGAAGAAGAAAGCGGCCGGAGAGCCGGTAGAGTTGAACATTTTCAGAGAGGGAGGTTCAACTTACGAGGGACTGCGAAAAGCTCAGGAATTCTTCGATAAGTATGTACATAATGTTGAGTCGCCCGACAGGGCTTTCCTCTGGATGTCAGAAGAACTCGGTGAGGCGGCCAGGATTATTCGCCGGGAAGAGGTCGCTCGGTACAAAGATGCCATCGGCGATCTGACAATGTGGGTAATCACGCTGTCGCGTCTGCTTGGCATTGAAGTGGCCGAGGCGTTGGAATACTCAGTACGTCAACTCGTTGCCAAAGGCTATTCGGAGTTGGACCCAAGTGGAATCGAAATTGATGTACAGGGCGAATAGACACTATGACTTATACGGCGCCGCCGTGATTGCAGTTGAAGGAATCGATAATGTTGGTAAGAGCACACTGGTAACCGGCTTGGCGCCTCGGTTGGAGAGTCTTGGCTACCTGGTGACGGTAGTAAATGAATTCGGCGCTGATGTCGTTGGTCAGACAGTGCGTCGCATGGTAAGAGCCCGGTGGTCTGAAGTACCGGAAGAGGCTCAACCGCTGCTGATTGCAGCCGACCGATATCCGCGTTACCTGCGTGCTTTTTCCAAGTTGGGTAATCCCAGAAGAATTATTCTTTGCGACCGCTACCTACATTCAGCAATCATCTATCAAGCTGTTTCCAGCCGGGTTCTGCCTCATGAGATGTTAGAGATCGTCCGGCCTTTGTATAGAGATTGCTTTCGCCAACCCGATCTTACGTTGCTTTTAGACGCCACTGTCGAGACGGCGACTCAGCGGGGCGGAACCAATATTCACGACAGAGAATTCCTGACTTCCTGCTTTACTTACCTCCGCGATTTCTCGCTTGGTGAAACGAAGGTATTTATCGATGCGGAAGCCGATCTGATGAAGGTGCTTCAAGACTGCGAGGCCGCCGTTCTACGCGACGTTCCCTCAATCACTAAGAGAACAGTTCCATCATCGGCGCTCGATTATTGTCGGTCCAGGTATTCGGGTGAAGTTTTGTTTGCGCTTTGCCAGGGGAAAGAGGTTCTTCTCCAGCGGAAGCATTGGTATCCCCCCGATGTCCACCGGATCGCCGGGGGAGGCATGGAAAGAAATGAGGATCCGATTGCCGCTCTGACCCGAGAACTCTATGAGGAAACAGGACTGCCGCTCGAGTCTCTTAATTACAGGTTCGTAACCTCGCTGGTTTACAACGATCATGTTGACGAAGACTCCTTCGTCTCTTATCTCTTCGAGATCGATATTACAAACGAAGAACGAATCAAGGCTGGCCCCACCCCGGATGAAGGATTTGAGGGGTGGCAAGCCTTTAGTGAGGAACAACTTCGGCAGATGGTCTCGATGCTCAACACAAATATTGACGGTAAAGCAGATTGGGGTGCATTTCGGGCAACGGCACTTGAGGCTTATTTAGCTTTTAAGACGCGGCACCATCACGCTTGATAAGGAAACTGCGAAAGCGATTTTGTTTCTTTGCAGATCAAAAAAATATTGCTGGTGGCCCCGGGCCTGGCACAAAAAGTCTTTACGGGCGCTCTCAGCGCCAACGGGACGAAATGTGCTTAGCGCCAACGGCGCGAAATGTAAAAGCCCAGGCCAACGGCCTGGGTTGCGGTACATGCGCATTCTCTAAGTGCTGAAAGCGCGGAATTGGATTCGCTAAATACAGCCTTGCCGGAGGACGATGCTAGTTCGCGCCTTCAGCGCTATCGAAGATTGCTCTCGGCTGAACCCTCGGCCGCTGGCCCAGGCTGTTACATTTCGCGCCGTTGGCGCTTGAAGCCGGCGGCTCTCACTGACAGTCGGACTCTTTGGGCAAAGCCCTGGCCCGGCGCGACACTCACAATAACTAAGATTTGAATAACGCTTTATCCGAATCCTTGCGCGATTCACTTGACCTTGCCTGGACTCTCAAATTGACAACCATCAAACTTTGCTTCCGGCCACTCCTGCCTCGCTCGCTTTTCCGTGCGCCCCGGAAAACTGCTTGCATAAAAAACAGTGCCGCTTAGTTTGGAGTTAGATATTTTGGTTTCACGATTGACAACTACTTTAATAAAGAGAGCCCCGGTCAAATCACAGTCGTTAATCTGCACTTTATCAAGCTCGCTATCGTACACAGTGAGCCATTGTAGATTTGAATGAACAAAATCAACCCTCCGTAATTTGGAGGAGTAGACCTTAAGAAGCACGAGACTACAGTTTTTAAAACGCATGTTGTGAGCGGTCGCATTTTTTAATATTGTTCCGATTAGTTCCTTATCTTCGAGCACAAATGGCAGGCCATCGGAGCGGCTGGCTCTGAGGTCTTTATTAAGTATAAGTAAGTCGTTCTTGTTGATGTGTGCGTATTGATCGGCCTTGTTAAGCAAGGCAGTAACGGCAGGGGAGAGATAGCGAATCACCTTGTCCGAACCACTTCGCCCTTCGCGGGAAGACGAGGAGCCCAGGGTTTCGAAGGTCCTGCCAGTTTCAATGTTTCCAGCGACGGACCGAGAACTTTTACGCCCGGGACTTTGAGTTAGTGGCGCAGGCGGGACACCGGATCTCGAACGAGCTGCGATTAATGCCGTCACTGCTTTTTGAATGCCTTCGGCGACACTTAGAAATGCTTCATCACGATTTTTCCATTTCGTAACCGGCTTAGCTCCCTTGGGTAAAGCTTGTAGTTTATCGAAAGGTGTTCCCTGCCACTTGCAGGGGCGGAGAATGACTGGAATCACGCGTGCCTCTCCATTTTCGTGCCGCTGCATTGCTCGCTTTACTTCAATATCAAAACAGTAATTCGAAGCTAAGAAGCTCGGGCTAATGAGCAGCAGTATGACGCTGGCGGAGTTTAGATGCTCATCAATTACTCCGTTCCACTCGCTGCCCGCACCGATATCCCGATCATGCCATTGGGTAATGATCCCCTGACGCTGGAGGTTTGCCAGATGCTCAGTCAATTTCTGCAATAGAGTTTCGTCTTTGTGAGAATAAGAATAAAAGACTTCTACAGTTTGACTAGATGAGGGCATGCTGGATCCTCACAGGGACGATCTCAAAGTCACTACTGGAGCTGCTTTTGCAAGGCGCCTGATTATATACATTACTAATTTGTGTAATGACAAATACGGAACGTCAGAAACTTCAGTGTTTTCAACTCGGGCCCGGTCGCTACCCTTCCCGGTTCTGACTTCGTGCAGCCCAAGACGGGCGCGGATTCGCAGAACTGACCAACGGCATCCCGGATTTCCCGTAAACTCCCGAGTTCCCTGCCCGCCGTTTCTCGCCGGTTTCCAAATGTCATAGAATGAATACAACGTGCTTACGATCCTTTACGTAGTTATTGTACTTCTACTGGTGCTGGCGAACGGGTTCTTTGTCGCCTCGGAATTTGCCCTGGTGGGCGTGCGCCGAACTCGGATCGCAACTCTGGCAGAAGGCGGCAGCCGGCGTGCAACGTTGCTGCTGCAATTGCTGGATGACCTCAACGCCTACATTTCCGCAACGCAGTTAGGAATCACGATGGCGTCCCTGGCCCTCGGATGGGTCGGCGAGCCGGTCGTGGCCCATCTGCTGGAAGCGCCGTTGCAAGGCCGCGTCTCCGACGCCGTGCGGCACACGATCGCACTCGTGGTCGCGTTTACGCTGATTACGTTTCTGCATATCGTGCTGGGCGAGCTGGCGCCAAAAACGCTGGCCCTCGAACGCGCGGAAAAAATTGCACTCGCCGTGGCGTGGCCCATGCAGGCGTTCTACAAAGTCTTTCGGTGGCCAATTCGGCTGCTCGATTGGGCGGGCACGCGTACCGTAAGACTGTTTGGCTTGAAGCCTTCAGCCGAACACGCTTCGATTTATACTGAAGACGAGCTGCGAAAACTCATAGAAATATCGCGTCAGAGTGGCCACCTGGAGGCGGCCGAACAGAAACTAATTAACCGTGTGTTTGATTTCGCGGACGCCGAAGTTCGCGAAGCCATGGTGCCGCGCACAAATGTGGCGGCGCTGCCGCTTAACGCCACGCTGGAACAAACGAAACTTGCTTTCCGCACACTTGGCTACTCGCGACTGCCGGTTTATCACGAGCGGCTCGATCAAATCGAAGGGTTGCTATTCCGCAGGGACATCGAGCCGTACCTGGAAAATGAAAACCACGACGACTTTGCCATCGCGAACCTGCTGCGACCGTCGATCTTTATTCCCGCCACCGCCAAGCTGGGCGGGGCGCTATCGCAGATGCAGGCGGCCCGCTCGCACCTTGCGTTTGTCATTGACGAGCATGGCGGCCTGGAAGGCATCGTGACGCTCGAGGACTTGTTGGAAGAAATTGTGGGCGAGATCAACGACGAGTACGACGATGAGACGCGTGCGCAAATTATTGCCCAGCCGGACGGGACTCATTTGCTGGATGGCATGCTGGCCGTTCGTGACGCTAACCGGCGTTTCAATCTGAAACTGCCGGAGGTTGGCGGGTACGCTACGGTGGCCGGCTTTCTCATGGCCCAAACTGGGCGCCTGCTTAAGGCGGGTGATCAGGTGGAACACGACGGCGCGCGGTTTACCGTCGAGCGCGTCGATCGTCGCCGCATTCGTTGGGTCCGCTTAACCGTCTCTGTAGAAGGTATTGTGGAAACTGGGGGAAAACCAACGTCGGTCTTGTGCGTTCTGAGTACGCTGGCAACCGCGTGCGCGATCTGATCCGCGGTCAGCAATGTCCGATAAGCTTTAGCTTGTCGTTATACTGGAAGATTGAGGTTCGGAACGAGACAGTGACCTCAGCTCGGCTTTGCACAAAAAGTCTTTTACGGCCGCTCTTAGCGCCAACGGCGCGAAATGTGAAAGCCCACTCCAACGGCCTGGGTTACGGTATGTGCGCGTTCTCTAAGCGCTGAAAGCGCGGAATTGGATTCGCTAAATAGAACCATTGCCGGAGTACGCTGCTATTTCGCGCCTTCAGCGCTATTGAAGATTGCTTGCGGCTGAACCCTGGGCCGCTGGCCCAGGCTGTTACATCTCGCGCCGTTGGCGCTCGAAGCCAGCTACTCTCACTGACAGTCGGACTTTTTGTGCAAGCCAGTTAGCTCAACGAATTACTACTTCCTGCACTTCAAAGTACTGGACCAATTCTCGTCCTCTTGCGTCGCGTTTCACGTCCGTTATGCAGCGCTTTTCTTCCTTCCCCGAGCGGTCTTCTTCTTCGCGCCCTCCCCCGCTGTTTTGCGAGTTCGCTTGCCGGGTTTAGCAGCCCCGCTACTGTTCCGCCGGCGCGCGCTTTCTTTCGGCGTCTTAAACTCGCTGACCGCGCCGCGCCAGGCTGTCCATGGACTTTTATAGTCCAGCTTTTCCGGCGCTAAGGGGAACATCTGTTTCTCCTGAATATCGTCAAAGGCAAGCACACCGTCCAGGAACAGCGGCGGGGTCGATGGCGGCTGCCACTCGGTACCCAAGAGTTTCGCGATTGCCTCGACATCGGCCATGCCATCAAAGTACCGGCGCAGGTTATGGTTCACCGTCTTCAGCTCTTTCTTGGCTTTCGCCCTGGGTAAGTGACGAATCAGATCATAAGCCGCCATGATGGCCATCATCGGGTCGAGCCATTTGTTGTGGAAGAGACTGTTCCAGACCTTAGCATCAGCAGTTTGCATTTGCTCCTGAACGGACCGGTTCCGCGCAAATTGATTATGCGCCAGAGTAATTGTGCGAACGACGCTCAGCATGTTCCGGTTCAGGTAATACTGCACCGTGGAATCAAGGTGCTTTGCCAGATGACGTAGGGGAAGGAGGAACTGGTGGAATACCAGCCAACCTTCTTTGTCCTCGGCGAGCACCACAAGGGTTGCGCGATTCGGCAAGCAGTGGATGGCGAATGTTTTGGGAAGTTGCGCGGGCACCTTCAGCGACAGAAGATGCGAACCCGTCGCTGCCGGAATTTTTCGTTCGTAAATTCTGTGCAGGCCTTTCACTTCAGGGAGCACTTCCCATTTAACCCTGGCTCCTGAGCTGAGTCCGATACCAAACGAGCCGACGGATTTCTCGAAGCCGGCAAGAACATAAACGACTGACTCGTCTTTCTTGACGTCGTTGAATTTCTCCAGCGGCAGCCGCTCCAACTTCTTGAATTCCCCAAACTGACCAAGTATTCGGGACGCGCCGAACAGCGACAGCCACAGTCCCAGATCCTGGCTGGCAAGCGGGCCCAGCGCGGTTTCCGAAAAGACCGCGGCCCCAGAATTATCTTCAGCCTTCGCCGCTTTCAAGATGCTTCCGCGGATTCTGTCGGTGGGCTTATCAAGCAACTTGAGAGTGGTTTTCTCTCCAGACTTTACGCTGAGTTCGCGCCGGCTGACCGTGATGCCGCGCTCGCGCAGTTTGACTATGTAGTCTCCGGTGGGGACCCTTTCGTTAAAAGCTCCAGTCCGGCTTATCAAATCGCCCGTTTTCAAGTTAAGCAACTCAATTTTGGTGTGCGGCGTAGGCGCAGCCTTAAGTTGCAGAATGCCGGTCATCGATCGTGGCGACGCGGCCCTTTTCGGCCTTCGCTTCTTCTTGGCCTCGTTGGCCTTCTTCCTCGCCCCGTACTGAAACTTGCCAAAGTCGATGATGCGGCACAGCGGCGGATCAGCCGTCGTATCGACTTCAACCAAATCAAGGCCGTTCTCCCTGGCGGCGCCTAAGGCATCGCGAGTGTCCATCACGCCGAGATGCTCGCCATCGACGCCAATAACCCTGACCTGGGGGACCCGAATTCTTTCATTAAAGCGTGCTCTCGGAACGCGCAGATGAGCCGGGCGTCCTGGACCTGCCAACCCGAGGGGGACCCCTAATGTCCGGGTCGCTCCGAGCGGTTTCCCTCGCAAACTCAGCGCTTTTGACGATGCAACCGGCGGCTCGCGAAGTTCGAAATGGACGACGCAAGGATCGTACAAATCCACAGGTTCTTCAGCCGGCGGTTCCTTCTGCACGATGGTGGCTGACGGATGTTTTACTTCGAGAAAATAATCATCCGGAAAGAGTGAGACCTCAAAGGTCTTGCCCTTGAATTGGTGTTCCTTCTCCAAGCCCTTAATGTCACTAACGATAAGCGTAAACTTATCGGCTTCCTTCGCGTTATCGACCGTGATTTCGCATTTGGACTTCGGGATCGGTTTTAGTTCCAGAAGATAACCCTCTCCGCTGCCCTCACGATCGTAGTCCACATCCTGTCCGCTGGCCTGGAGGTTTTTTTTCATATACTCGCAGAGCAGATCGAAGATCACGTACATGCGACCGGAGCGCAGCCCTTTCGAGCGGCCACTCCCTTCCAAGCCCTTGACCAGCATTGGGGTAAAACCGCTGGTCGTTTTGGAAAGGGCTCCCTGGGCGGTGGAAAACATTTTATACACGCTGGGCGTCCCGAGTTGGGAGTCAGCGAAACCAAGCCCGGTGGTTGCGGGAGCTATTTTGTCGGAGGGAATTTGATTCCGACAAGCGTCTATGAAGTAGTAGTGATGCCTGGGACCCAACGCTTTCCAAAGCTTCACCTTGATTTCGCTTAATTGCAAACAAGCGCGTCCGCCGGTTGCCAGATCGGTGAAGTCTGAGCACACCAGCACATCGACCGATTTCTCCCACGGTGAGGTCGAATAGGAGAATCCATGACCGCTGAAGTAGAAATAAAACTCGTCGGTCTTGTCCGCCCAATCGGTTACACAGCGGCCTAACTCGGCGATGATCTCGTTGCTGGTCGTACCTGTCGTCCGCCATTTGAGATCCTTACCATTCTCAACATCTTTGCCGGAGCAACAGCGGATGAAGTCTGGTATTGCCTCAGACTTGACGTCCTTTAGTTTCTTTTCGAGCAGCCACTGGATGAACGTTTCGGCGTCACGATTACAACCCTTCAGGCTTGGCAGGTACTTGCCCCGGCTGTAGTCCTCTATAGCGATGATGAAGGCGCGTGCAGCCATGGTTTTGATTAGTTGGCCAAGTGAGGTTTTAGAAACTGCCCGAGCGATGCGCCGTCGATCGCTTCGTTGCGAAACAGGAAGTAGCCATCGCGATGAAGACCGATGACCTGCGCTGTCTTCATTGAAAGAATCGGCGAACCTGAATTGCCTCCCAGCGTGGTGCAATCATGGAAAAACGTCTGCTTGCCATGCCCTGCAACCTCACCCGGCGCCGCCCGCTTGACCCCAAATTTTCCTTCGAAGAGGGCAGTGATAAAAAGCGGGTTGCGCTTGGGATCGTCGAAGGGATAGCCGATAGCGCAGACCGGGTGCCCGTCCGCCACCGGATTCAGATCGAGAGTCAGGGCCTGACGTGTCTTTGTGAGTTCTTGTTTTTCGACTTTCAGCAACGCTATGTCCAAAGAGTCGTGTACTGCCAGAACGCCGATAATATCCGCGGGCTTCTCATCGTCCGGCATCCCGCTCTCATATTTGAACCGCACTACACCCTGCCCTTTCTCAAGAGCCCCGGTTCCTCGGGAGAGGATGTCAAGGACGTGTTTATTTGTCACCAAAACTCCGTCCGACACCAGGAAGCCGGTTCCGATGCCCTCTTTCGGCGCAACATCGATTCGACCGATTGAGTAAAGGAAGGGCTTGACTGAGTTTTGAAAACCTCCCCAGTCAGGAAACGCGTCAGCCACTTCATCAAAGAGGTTGTCCAGCGCTCCTTGCCGAGACAAAGGCACCGGCCGCATCAGGCGTATCACAAACTCCAACGCTGCGAGTTGTTTCGGACTAGGTCGTTGGCCGCTGTGTAGCAAGTCCAGCGCTTCCTGGGCCAGCTCTGATTGTTCGATCGGCGGCATGTTGCCGGGCCCGACAATAGCTTTAATCTTGTCCAGCACCTCCGCGACCGGCCTATTTTGAAACGCGCGTGTCGCCCTGCTTAAGTATTGTTTTTGTATCTCGTCCATGGCGGCACCTTAAACCAGCTGCCTCTCGTACAATTTGCTTCCATCAGGAGCATGCACAATTTCGTTGATGTGCGGCCCGCTGAACTCAACCGTCATATACCCCTGAACTCCATACTTCTCCGGATCATCGTCCCCGCCGATATGGGAATTCGGTCCGTCCAGCGCGCGACCTCCGGGAGCGAGATTATTTGCGCCAATCAGAAACCAGTTGGAATTATTGGGATCTTTAGTTCCACCAAGATCGGACCAGTTTTTGCGCGAGTACGGATAACCACCATGTCCTACGCAACGCCCGAACATGCCGCCCCACTTGTCATGCTTGTCATAGATGACGCAACGGTGTTCGTGTCCGAAGTACCAGGCGAAAATCTGCCCACTTAAGAGGTCCCCGATCTTCCCGGTTATCTTCGGATGTTGTTTTTCAACCCAGGAGATCGGCTGATGGTGCGAAAAAAGAATTAACTTCCGATTGCCCTTGTTTTGCACGATGCCGCGCAACCATGTTACTTGGTCATTTGCCAGGTCCTTATCGGCATACGCGGTATCGATGCCGGCTAGTATCCAGTGATCATTTTGCAATGCGAAATAGCTCGCCTGCTGCCCGAATTTTTTGAGCGTCTTTCCGAAGTAGGCATGCCCACCGGTGTACATCTCATGGTTAGAGTTGCAGGCGCGACTGATAGCATTGGAATTCTTCGGCCAGAAATGTAGAAACTGTTTCTCCACTTCGTGGTCATCGCCGGAGTAGTAAACATCGCCGAGGTGCATTAGCAGCTTGTAGCCGTTACCATCGTGGGGAATGTTCTTTTCCGCCTCGATGCTTTGGGCACTGATGGGGGCGCCGTAGCGTCCCGTACCCCAGTCACCCATGACGGCCATGCGGAAGTCGCTGGGATTGCCCGGGATTGTTTCCGGCTGCGGCGGCGCCACTTGCCACTTCGCCTTCTTTATTCCTTTCCACCAGGTAAAGAAGCTGCCAATCCACCCCAGGATGTCCTGGTCATCGAACTTGGCTTCGATATTACCGCTGGCCATTGGTTGAACCTTGTTCTCCTCGCTGGCCCTCATCGCCAGAAACGTCTGCAACAGCGACGCCACATCATGATCCGGCGAAACAAGCACTTTTGAATTTGCCTGGGCATCTTCCGCTTCCAGCACCTTTAGCGCATTTCCCAACGCAGCCAGTCTGGTTGCGGCTTCCACGGGATCGTCGCTGCGCGCTTGCGCTTCATCATGCGCCGTACTCATGACCGCTTCGTGATTTGTGTTGAAGGCGTTATTAATTTCGCGAAAGGTGACAATGGGATTATCGGTACTCATGGAGGCACTCCTCTTTGGGATGGGATGTTTTGAAAGAATCTCTTCGGTGAAGACTCCAGAGATGTCTCGCCGACAAGCAAGGATTTGTCAGCGAAGTAAGGTGTCGGCGAGGCGAAAACTGCTGCGAAACGCGTAGAGCCTATATTCTATGCTGCTCCATGTCAATGGAGTTTTTAGAAGGCAAAGCGATAATCTTTTCCGCGCCTTTTGGCTGGTTCCGGGTACTGTCTCAGTCTGCCAAACACTCGGTATTACTCAGTTGTCAGCCCAAACGCCCGCACGGGAAAGGTCCCCATGCCTTTCACCTTAACGGGTACCGCAAAGAACTTGAAACCAGAGTCAGGAAGCGCTGCTAAACCACAGAGATGCTCGACTATCGGAATGCCCTGACGCAACAGGCTGGTATGCGCAGGTCGAGTACCATCTGCCGTGTTATCAATATTGAAAGAATCTATTCCCACCAGGGTGACGCCGGCTCGGGCCAGATATTCCGCAGCCGCTTCGGTTAAGAAAGGGTGCGTCCCAGCCGAATACGCGTCCGTCCTCCAGTGAGCGTCCCAGCCCGTATGCAACAACACCGCTTTGCCTTCTAAATCGATTCCCTCAAGCTCGGCAACCGTAATCCCCCTGGCCGGACGAGCAGTTCGCCTGATCACAATGCCATCAAGATTTGCCAGCCGTTGCAGATCTATTCCCGACAAATCCGCACCGTCTGCGAAGCGGTGAAACGGGCTGTCCAGGTACGTTCCGGTATTGGCCACCATTTCGATCTTGCCGATATGAAACTCAGTCCCGGGCGCGTAACGTTCGCGCGAAGCCTCGCGCGTCAGGTGATCTGTGATCAGCGGCGGCGGCAGCCCTTTGTAGGTAATCATGCCGTCTTCCACCGTGTGTGAAACATCGACGAGATTAAATCGTGAGCTCATAGATCGAACAGCCCTCTCTTTTGCACCAAAACCTGGAAGTGCGCCGCCATGCCGTTCGGCAGCACCATTTCGCGGGCCGCGTTACGTACGGCCAAACGTTCGACTTCATCCGCCGCCTGTTCACAAAGCCGTTCCATTTCTTCCAGCAAGCCTGCCTGAAGCAGAAACTTATCCTGTCGCTCAAATTTCACCACATCGAACTCCAGACCGGCCCCGTAGCTCTTTACGTACGACCAATCGATACTGCTGGTCAAATCCTGCTCCCCCGGCCGGGCCAGAAGATCGTCCACCAACTCGTGACGATAAAACCCGCGCAGCGTCCCCTGCGGTCTGGAGACAGCGTCATACAAATCGATCGCTTCAGCGCCGTAGTCGACGGTTATCAGATAGCCTGCTTTGAGCTTGCGGGCGACAGCCTCCAGCCAGGGTTGTATTTCAAGGTTGATATCAACAGTCTGACCGTTCGCCAGGGTTATTCCAGACGCCGCCAGATAACCCTGCAGTGCTGGATTCATCAGAGGCCTGGTGGTCCAGGCAAAGGCTTCTGCGTCATTAACGGTCACGCAGAGTTCGTGCAACTCTCCCTTGACGGCGGTAACGCGATGAACCGGAAACGAGTCCAGCAGTTCATTTGAAAAAACTATGCCGGAGAGAATCTGATCGCAGTCCTGAAGTGACTTGAACTGAACATGATCTTTGAAGGGAGCGAGCTCATCAGCCAAGGTCGCGCCAGCGCCGACTTCATCGACCACGTAGGTGGTGGCAGCGAATACCTCAGGAAACTCATCCCGCAGCGTTGCTAATACGCCGCTGGCAAAATTTCCAGCTCCAGCTCCAGCTTCAAGAATCGTCCAGGTAGTTGGGCTGTGCAGGTTCCGATAAAGCTGAGCGAAGTAATTGGCAAACGTGGCCGCGAAGAGCGGGCTGCGCTCAGGGCTGGTGCGATAGTCGCCCTCCCTGCCCCAGGGTTTTCGATCGCTTCGACAATAGTAGCCCTCGTGCTCATCATAAAGCGCGGCGTTCATCCAGTCCCGAAATGTGATCGGTCCTTCGCAACGAATGCGCTCAGAGAGGCGCTCGGCAAGGCCTGAGGTGGGAGTCATCGCCGGCATTGCTTATGTGAGGGGTGGATCGTAGCGGGTGGCGAGAAGAGCGCGGGGGTAAACCCGCCTTCCCGACTGCAGGTCTTCTGCATTGACTTGCTTTACTCCATTCTGAAAATCGCGACTCGACGCCAGCCACTTGCAGTCAGGAAGGCGGGTTTACCCCCGCCTCTTTCCTTTTTGTCGGCTAGCGATCATTTCGAGTTTTCCTTATCCAACAGCCGAGTGGTGTTTTCGGTCACACTCGGCGGACGCACAAGCTCCGCTGTAGTCGGCCGTTGCACCCAGCCACCCTGTTGCACTCCGGACATCGGAGGCAACGCCGCACTTCGATCGACGCCCAACTGCGCGGGCATTGGGGGCGCGACGTATGGCATCATGAGAGGCCGCATCTTTGGCGCACCCTCCTCGAACAAACCTGCGTACAACATCCGCAGAATGCCGCCAACAAAAAGGATAACGGCCGACATTGAGGTCAGGAGTCCAAACAGCTCTCCCAACCTACCAGGCGCATATGATGCCAATATTCCCAGCAACGAAACGACCAGAACGCCCAACAGCAAAAGCATCGCACCTTGCCGGACACCCTTCTTGCGCGGCGACGGCTGGGTTGGGCCAGACGGAAAAGCAGGCAGGCTTCCGCCGTTCGCCAGTAAAGTCATCACGCCTTCCAGGGGAAAGCCGCACCGCGAACAAAACCGCACCACTTCGTTGATTTGTTGTTGGCCGCAATGGGGACAATACATCGGTGACCTCGGAGTTTTTAATGGCGAGTCTGCGGCGAGCGCCGTGCCTAATCTATTGCCACCTCGCGCGCGGACGGAAGATCGCGAATATCAATCGCGCTGTTCTGAAAAGTGACCGCCCGCTCGATCGTCGTTTGGAACAGACTGAGCAACGTAACCCGCTCGCCCGAAGGAACCACAATCTCCCGGCCCAGGTCTGCATCGTCGTTGAGACTGTCAAAGGCCCGCCGCCGCGTGGCTTCAACTTCGTCGAGATATGCGATTAGAAGGGCCGGCGTATTCAATGTCTCTGGCAAGGTCCATTCAAACGGATCGTCCCAGAGATTAGCGGTCACGCCGCCAAATGTTTGTTCCACCACACCGGCCGCTCGCCGGAGATATTCACGGAATGAGACTTCCCGTTCCGATGGCGGCACCGCGTTTGGGTGAACTGCAACGGCCAGTTCGCACGCGTTGCGATGAAGCTCAGCAAACTGCTGGTCAAGTTGCGCTATCAGTTGCTTCACCAGTATGACCTGTCAAAACCGCCCAGCGGTAACGGGCGGGCCTGGCGATTGTGGATTTCGGATTTCGGATTGCGGAAAATTGAGCGAGCTAATCTTGAATCCCGAATTGGAATCCGAAATCCGCATTCCGCAATCGAACCACGCCCGCCCGCTACCGCAGGCGGTTCTGACCTACTTCGCCCGCCGGTCTTTCTCTTCGAGCACGGTACCGAAGCTCCGTCCGCCAAAGCTGAACCCGGTGTGCAACCTGCCGGAAGCGCCCACGCGCGCGCCGCGTGATGGCACGCCCCGCTGAGTGGCGACCCAAATTTTCCCGGTCCCGTCGTCGAGCTCGTAGGCGCCGTTTCCCATCAAGCCATAACTGTCCGTCACAGTACCGACGATCCCTACTTCCTTGTTCTGGTACTTGCCTGGATTAGCATTAATCTTCGAGATAGTTGTTTGGCTGGGACAGGCCGTCAGAAAAAGAGCGCCGGCAAAAACTATAGCCAGACCCGCACTCTTGAGAAATAGACTCATCGCATCTCCTTTAGTTTTTCAGATCAATCAAGGGAGAGCGTCATAGAATTCCGGCGTATCAATCACTAAGACACAAAGTCGCAAAGACTTTGGTACAGCTAGCAATCTAATTTGAAATCCTCTTAGTGTCTCTCGGTCTCAGTGGTGAAAACACCGACTACTTACCAAACCACCCAATTGGCTTGCCGGACAAATCGACCCACACGCTCTTCACTTGCGTGTAGAGCTGCAGGGCGTGCTTGCCCATTTCGCGCCCGTATCCGGATTGTTTGAATCCGCCAAACGGCGACGCCGCATTGAACATATTGAACGTATTGATCCAGATGACCCCCGCCTTGATGTTGCGAGCGAACCGGTGCGCGCGCGCCAGGTCATTGGTCCAGATCCCGGCGGACAATCCATAGATCGTATCGTTGGCCTGTCGCAGCAAATCCTCTTCATCAGTAAACGTAATCACCGACGTCACCGGTCCGAAGATTTCCTCCTGCGCCACTCGCATCTTGTTATTTACTTCGCTGAAGATTGTCGGTTTAAAGAAATAGCCGTTCTTGAAACTCTCTTCGAGCTCAGGCGCCTCGCCACCGCTGAAAACTGTTGCTCCTTCCGACCGCGCGATTCCGACGTAGCCTTTGATGCGATCGAGTTGTTCGCAGGAAACCTGTGGGCCCATCTGCGTTCCCTGGTCCATCGGGTTGCCGACCTTCACGCCTTCCGCCCTGGTCTTGAAGCGATCAAGAAACTCGTCCTTCACCTTGGCGTCGAGGAAAATGCGCGAGCCCGCGCAACACACCTGACCCTGATTGAAGAAGATGCCCATCATGGCCCCGTTCACGGCCTGGTCCATATCGGCATCCGCAAAAACTATGTTCGGCGCCTTGCCTCCCAACTCGAGTGAAACCTTCGTCAGGTTCTCTCCCGCCGTTTTGGCGATGATCTTGCCGACCTCGGTTGAGCCGGTGAACGCAATCTTGTCGATGCCGGGATGCGATGCCAGCGCCGCCCCCGCAGTTTCGCCGAAGCCGGGCACGATATTCACTACGCCATCGGGAAAGCCGGCTTCCTGGATCAGCTTCGCCAACTCCATGGCGCCAGCCGGGGTTTGCTCCGCTGGCTTCAGCACGACTGTGTTCCCCGCCGCGAGTGCCGGCGCCAGTTTCCATGCCGCCATCAGCAGCGGAAAGTTCCACGGAATAATCTGTCCGCAAACTCCGACTGGTTCCCGCAGCGTGTAATTGAACATCTCGCCCGGCACCGGAATCGTTTCGCCTTCAATCTTCGTCGCCCAGCCGGCAAAGTATTCAAAGTTTTCCGCTGCCTGCGGGATATCAACATACGTGGACTCGCGAATCGGTTTGCCGTTATCGCTCGTTTCGGTTTCAGCTAACTGGGCTGCGTTCTGTTCGATTAATTGGGCCAGCTTGTAAAGCATCCGGCCGCGGTCGCGCGCGCTGATCCTCGACCACTTGCCTTCGAAAGCGCGGCGCGCGGCGGCTACCGCTTTGTCGATGTCCGCCTTGTCCGCCTCGGCAACTTCGGCAAACGTGTCACCCGTGGCCGGGTTTGGTGAGTTAAACGTCTTGCCCGACTCAGCATCAACAAACTTGCCGTCGATAAAAAGTTGATACTTGCGCGGGGTGTTGGTTTCGGCCGGTTTCACTGATGACATTGTTTGACTCCTTATGATTAGCCTTTAGAAATCGGTGGTCCCCGCCAGCAGTTGGCGCAGGACATACGGCAGAATGCCGCCGTGCAGGAAATAATCAATCTCGATCGGCGTGTCGATGCGCAGGATCAAGGGCACTTCCTGCTGATCGCCATTCGCGCGATGAATAACGAGGGTGACGCGCTGTCGCGGGCTGACCTCGCCCTCCAATCCGATGATATCGAAAGTTTCGGTCCCGTCGAGATTTAGCGAGCTCGCATTTGTTCCTTCGTTGAATTGGCAGGGCAGCACGCCCATGCCGACCAGATTACTGCGGTGAATGCGTTCGAAGCTCTGCGCGACGACAACCTTGACGCCGAGCAGCCTGGTTCCCTTCGCGGCCCAATCGCGCGAGCTGCCGGTGCCGTACTCCTGACCCGCGATCACGACCAGGGGAACGCCGGCGGCCTGATACTTCATCGAGGCATCGTAAATGCTCATGCGTTCGCCGTCCGGCTGATGCACGGTGACGCCACCTTCAGTCCCTGGCACCATCAGGTTACGAATGCGCACGTTCGCAAACGTCCCGCGCAACATCACCTGATGATTGCCGCGCCGCGCACCATAACTATTGAAGTCAGCAATCGATACGCCCAGTTTCTGCAGGTAAAGCCCGGCCGGTGAATTAGGTTTGATGGCGCCGGCGGGGCTGATGTGATCGGTCGTGACTGAATCGCCAAAGATTGCCAGCGGCCGCGCGCCGGTGACGTCATGCATCTTTCCCACCGTGGGACCAAAACCATCAAAGTACGGCGGCTCCTGGATGTACGTCGACTGGCTGTCCCAGTCGTAAACCTGCCCGGCTGTGGTCGGGATTTCATTCCACAATGGATTCTGCCCGGCGAAATCACCATACAGCCTGGCATAGGTCTCACTGTCGAACGCTGAACGTATTAACTCGCTGACTTCTTCAGTGCGCGGCCAAATGTCCTTCAGAAAAACATCGGCGCCGTCTTTGCCCTGGCCCAACGGTTCGCTCGACATATCAATATTTACTCGGCCCGCAAGGGCAAAGGCCACCACGAGCGGAGGGCTCATCAGGAAGTTCGCTTTTACGCTTTGATGCACGCGCGCTTCGAAGTTACGGTTGCCGGAAAGCACGCTGGCGCCAATCAAATCGTTTTCGCTGAGGACTGCTTCGATCCGCGGATCCAAGGGCCCGCTGTTTCCGATACAAGTCGTGCAGCCATAGCCAACCAGATTGAAGCCGAGTGCGTTTAGATACTGTTGCAGGCCGGTGCGTTCCAGGTAATCAGTCACCACTCGCGAACCTGGCGCCAGGGAATTCTTCACCGCCGGTCGCACCTGCAGGCCGCGCTCTACAGCCTTCTTCGCGAGAAGCCCAGCCGCTAACATAACGCTCGGGTTGGAGGTGTTAGTGCACGACGTGATTGCGGCAATTAGCACGTCGCCGTGTCCTAAGTCGATGTTGGCCCGGGGAAATTCTTCCGGTAGAACTTCGGCGATGCGATCGGGCGTCGGCCGGTTATTCACCATTTCCGTTTCGGACCAGACGCTCGTGTTTTTGGCGCTCACGTCATTGTTGCTGGGCGACGGAACGGTCTCGGGATGCTGTTCACCACCGCCCGTCACATCATCCGAATGATCGCGGGATAAACCAATTGCGGCGCTGTAACGCTGGTTGATTTGTTCGGCCGACTTGCCGTAACCGCCTTCAGCCACCGGCTTTCGCAGCAACTGATCGAATTCTTTTTTTAGATTCGTAAGTTCGATTCGATCCTGCGGCCTTTTAGGCCCGGCCACGCTGGGTTGAATAGTGCTGAGATCCAACTCCAGAACGTCCGTGTAATCGATTTGTCCCTGTTGCGGGATGCCGAACATTTCCTGGGCTTTGAAATAGTTTCGCACCGCATCCACATGCTCTTTGGGACGTCCGGTGGCCTCCAGGTACGAGCACGTCTCTTCATCAACTGGAAAGAAGCCCATCGTTGCGCCGTATTCCGGCGACATGTTTGCGATCGTGGCGCGATCGGTAGCGGAAAGGCTGGCGGCGCCTTCGCCATGAAACTCGACAAACTTTCCTACCACTTTCGCCTGGCGCAACATCTGCGTCACGCGCAGGACCAGATCGGTAGCGGTAACGCCGTCGTTCAACTTCCCGGACAGGTGCACCCCGACGACGTCCGGCGTCAGGAAGTAAACGGGCTGTCCCAACATGGCGGCTTCTGCTTCAATACCGCCGACGCCCCAGCCGACAATGCCCAGACCATTGATCATCGTCGTGTGTGAATCCGTTCCCACCAGCGTGTCGGGATAATAGAGGCCCCACTTTTCCCAAACGGACTTTGCCAGGTACTCAAGATTCACTTGATGACAAATGCCGATGCCCGGCGGCACTACGGTGAAGCCATCGAAGCCCTGTGTGCCCCACTTCAAAAACTGGTAACGGGAGTTGTTACGCTTGAACTCCATCTCCATATTCTTGCGGAACGCGTCCGCCGTGCTGGAGAAATCAACCTGTACCGAGTGATCGATGACCAGGTCAACCGGAACAAGCGGTTCAATGATTCCCGGATTTTTTCCCAGGCGCGCACAGGCGGACCGCATGGCCGCCAAATCCACCAGCAGTGGCACGCCGGTAAAGTCCTGGAGCAAAACTCTGGCGACTACGAATGGTATCTCCGCCTTGCGCTCTTCGCGCGGATGCCAGTTCGCCAATTCGCGTACGTTTGCTTCGGTAATCTTCTGCCCATCGTAGTTGCGCAAGACAGATTCGAGAACGATGCGAATGCTTACCGGGAGCCGTGAAATTGGGCCAAGGCCCTCCTTTTGCAATTGGGGCAAAGAATAAAATTGGCCGGATGAGCCGGTAGCGGGCTCGAAGTTTTGCAGCGAATTAAAGAGACTATGCGGCATAGGAATCGGAGAGAGTCCTCAACAGGAAGGTTAAGCGCGAGAAGCGCGTAAACATCTGCAAATTGTTAACGTTAAGTTGTTTCAGCAAATACAAGTGTAAGAGTCGCGCCAATAATCGTCAAGCGAGGCTTGAGCCGGCAAAAAGATTTAAACGCAAAAGGCAACAAGGATTTCGCGAAGGACGCAGAGGGAGACGTTTTTCAGTTTATCGCTTGCGACCTTTGCGAAATCCCTTGCGTCCTTTGCGTTTAGATTTCAACCCGTGGGATTGCCGATTCTGTGGCGCATTGTTATAGTGGCACGTCCCCTAATCAACATACTTGCCACACCGTTTGCTGCCGAAGAAACGTTCGGTAATCCAAACGGCACGAGCCGCGCTTCGACGAGGGAGGGAGTACCGTGACGAAAGATAATTCGAATGAGTTCGAGTACCTGAGTAACGATCCGGCGTATGTACCCGATCCGGAAATCGAGGCGTTCATGGAAGAAGAAATTGCGCGGGCGCCGAAGGATCCTGAGTTGCTGGCTCAGCGACTGCGAAACAACACGGCTGCTTCCCCCAACGATTCCGGCGGCGATCTGGACGCAACCTGGGAGGATGTGAACGAAGACGGCTCAGAGACAGTGGCCGGCGATAATCCCACTCCGGATCAATCCGTGGTCGAAGAAAATGCGCGGGCGGTGGGCGTAAGTTTTGAAGACAACGAAGAGCTGGAATTTATCGACAAGATCGAACGCCGGGATCGCGATCGCTTTGAGCTCGACGAACGATCAAAAGGCGAAGACGGCTCCATCTAGTGCACTTTCCCCGACCTCAGGTAGCAGAACCGAAGAAATTTTCCATTTGTCATTCGCGAAGTCAATTTGGAAGTGCAACCAATGGATGTTGAAATTGGTCCATTGACTCAGCTTGCGAAACCCAGCCGGTTGCCGTTGTGGTTTCCTCGCGCCGGCAGGCGCGGAACGATGGTAGCCAGTGGCAAGCGCGCAGCGCGCGGCCACTGGATCCGTATCCCCAATTGGATTGCGCCCCGCACGGGCGCCGGGAGGTAACGGCACTCCTGATCTTCCGCGCGCCCCTTGCCGGGCGCCCTTTTCGTTTTCGGATGTCCCAGTGGCCGCGCGCTGCGCGCTTGCCACTGGCTACCTTGCCACTGCGCCTCTGGCGCAGACGCATGGATCAAGTTGTTGCAATTGAAA
>Ga0163162_10000040_pt1 | contig 133855 bp, 129 predicted proteins | sample S55metaG_FD_115310 | JGI IMG/M metagenome (GOLD analysis project Ga0163162, IMG submission 115310) | Switchgrass rhizosphere microbial communities from Kellogg Biological Station, Michigan, USA - S5-5 metaG | ecosystem: Host-associated > Plants > Roots > Rhizosphere > Soil | place: USA...
CAGGGACATTGTCACCCGAAGATTATTGCCAGTCTCATCAGGCAGGCCCAGCAGCTCACACTTACTTCCCGCGCATTTCACAGCGACCGGCTCGGGGAATACGCCCGTTTCATCACGGAATACTTTGGTTACGAAAAAGTGCTCCCTATGAATACAGGCGTGGAAGCGGTGGAAACGGCCATCAAGCTGGCCCGCAGGTGGGGCTATGCGGTAAAAGGCATTGCGGAAAACAAAGCCAGGATCATCGTTTTTGAGAATAACTTTCATGGTAGAACGGGCACGGTGATCTCCTTCAGCAGCGATCCGGATTCTTACGCGGGGTTTGGTCCCTATATGCCGGGTTTTGACAGAGTTCCTTACAATGATCTCCCGGCGCTGGAAAAAGCTTTGGAGAGTCCGGACGTGGCCGCCGTGCTGATAGAACCGATCCAGGGCGAAGCGGGTGTGATTGTTCCCGATGAAGGATATCTGACCAGGGTGGCTGCGCTTTGCAAATCAGCCAATGTACTTTTTGTCGCCGATGAAATCCAAACCGGTCTGGGCAGGACGGGTAAAATGCTCGCCTGTGATCATGAAGACCTTCGTCCGGATATCCTTATACTCGGAAAGGCACTCAGCGGCGGCGTGTTGCCGGTTTCTGCGGTTCTCGCGGATGACGGGATCATGCTCACGATCAAACCGGGCGAACATGGATCAACCTATGGAGGAAATCCACTGGCCTGTGCCGTGGCGGTAACGGCCCTGACGGTTCTCAGGGATGAAAAAATGACTGAAAATGCTGCCTTACTGGGGAACTACTTCCGGGCCGGACTTGCTTCTATTAAATCCCCTCATGTAGATATTATCCGCGGTAAGGGGCTGCTCAACGCCATCGTTATTGGCGACCATGGTCCTGATACGGCCTGGAATCTTTGCCTGGCCCTGAAAGAGAACGGCTTGCTTGCAAAGCCCACGCACGGAAACAAGATACGTTTTGCTCCTCCGCTTGTGATCAACAGGACACAAATCGACGAATGCCTGGAAATCATTGAAGACAGCCTGAAGTCACTGAATTGAATATTGCGGCAATCAGACGGGGTGCATTCGTTACAGTGAAGTATAAAAATTATTTACCTTAATGTCAAATTCATTACATGGCACCTACGGAACCTGTTGATCTCGCGGTAAGCAGCCAGCCTCCGCACCAGGAAGAACACGTCGCTGGCGCAGAAACCGTTCGCGATATCGTCATCGGAATGTCGGATGGTCTTACTGTGCCTTTTGCGCTGGCAGCCGGTCTGAGTGGTGCGGTAACCAGCACCGGCCTTATCATCATTGCGGGACTGGCGGAAATAGCGGCTGGATCCATTGCCATGGGGCTGGGAGGATACCTTGCGGGTAAGACGGAAGTTGACCATTACAATTCAGAAATGAGAAGGGAATATGATGAAGTGGAAAAAGTTCCTGAAGTTGAAAAACAGGAGGTGCGCACCTTTTTTTCTTCGCTCGGTCTAAGCCGTGATGTCCAGGAACAGGCAGTGGAAGAAGTGACAAGAGATAAGGAAAAATGGGTTGAGCTGATGATGAAATACGAACTGGGTCTTGAAAAACCTGATCCCCGGCGCGCCACTAAAAGTGCATTCAATATCGGTGTTTCGTATATCGTGGGCGGGCTGATCCCGCTGTCCCCGTATTTTTTTGTTTCCAACGGCATTGAAGGTCTGAAAATTTCAGCCGTCATTACGCTCATATGTCTTTTCGTTTTTGGTTATTTTAAGAGTAAGTTCACCGGCGTAAACCGCATCGGAGGCGCATTTCGGGTAATGATGATCGGTGCCATCGCCGCAGGTTGTGCCTTCGGCATCGCCAAACTGATTCAGGGTTACTGACTGCTGAGCTCAGACTTTTTCAAGCTTTCCTGAAACATACAGCAGGCTGCAGACCAGGAGAAGGCCCGCAATGACCACATGGGCTATAAGACCCGGTTCGACTGTCGGGCAAATGCCTCCGTAACAGGCAGAATAAACAAAATAATTCTTGATGGCGTAAGCGAAGATCAGTACGCAGACGAACTGGTTGATTCTTTTAGCCCAGAGCCTGGGTATAAGAAATAAAATGATGGCAGCTACTGAGAAAATAAAAATTGATTTGCCCGGTTTGCCATACTGGTTATTCCTGGAATAAAAACCGGTAAAAAACTCATGCAGGTCGGGATAATAAGCCCAGGGAGCAAAACAAAGGCAGGTCAGGAGAATGGCTGCGGCAATGCCCGTGTAGTTTGCCCACTTCATGCAGGCACGGTTTTCAGGGAAACCTCTATCCTGCCCTCGAAAGATTTTTCCGCGGGTCCGCAAAGCCAGATATCAGAATATGAATTGTCGAATTTCCGGTCGTACTTGACGACCAGCTTTCCTCCGCGGGTAAGTACATTCACTTCATTGTATCCGACTTCATTATGATGGCAGACAAGCGCGGAAGCTGTGACACCGGTACCGCACGAAAAGGTTTCGTCCTCTACGCCTCTTTCGTAGGTCCGTACAAATAATTCGTCATCTCCTTTTTCTTCAACAAAGTTTACATTAATGCCAACGGCATTGAACCGCTCGCTATACCGTATTTCAGTTCCTTCTTTAACGACATCCATGTCATTGACATCATTAACGAATTTGATATAATGGGGTGAACCGGTGTCGACGATATAGTTCCCGTCTTCTTCAATATAACCACTTACATCCTTCATCTTAAGATTGACAATATTGGAAATATTGTCCAGATCGGCGAGGTGTTCACCATCGCTCGCCAGGAAACAGTAAGATTCCTTATGAATGCCCAGGTCGTAGGCGAACCGCACGATACAACGCCCGCCATTACCGCACATGGAGCCCGGTTTTCCATCGGCATTAAAATATTTCATTTCGAAATCATAACCTTCTTTCAGGTTCAGCATCATCAGGCCATCGGCTCCGATGCTGAACCGGCGGTCACAAATCCGTTCAATTTCTTTCTGGGACAAACCGCCGTATGCATTGGTGCGGTTATCGACCAGGATAAAATCATTTCCTGTGCCCTGGTACTTGAAAAATGGTAGGTTCATGCGGGGCAAAGATAATTTATTGAGAAATGGAAGCTGTAATACCCAGGGATTTTTCAATCATATTTTCAATGGCCCTGCCGGAATTCGCGGAAAACGTTTTATTAATCCGGTTGGCGACAATCACATTCAGACTAAGGCAGTGATGGCCAAGAAGCCTGCCGAGCCCGTAGATTGCCGAGGTTTCCATTTCAAAATTGCTGATCCGGTGCGGCCCAAGCCGGAAACTGGTCAGCCTGCTGATCAGTTCGGGATGTCCAAGCCCCAGGCGCAGTATCCTGCCCTGCGGACCATAAAAGCCGGGACAGGTGATGGTGATACCTGAATGATACCCTTCGGTAAAATGTTTTAACAAAAATCCGGAAGCGCGCGCAATCGTGGGATAAGCGAAGCGCGGGTGCAGCTGGGTGTGAGTGGTAAACGCCTGCAGGATCTCCTGTTCTCCACCTTCAGGTTCCTGGCGGTAAAAATTCAGAAGGTTGTCGATGCCCAGCCCGTGCGTTGACACCACCATAGCGTCGACGGGAATTTCTCTTTGCAGGGATCCGGAAGTACCCAGCCTGATTATCTGCAGGGTACTGAGTGAAGAACGGATGGTCCTGGTGCTGAAATCGATATTGACCAGGGCGTCCAGTTCATTCATCACGATGTCGATATTGTCGGTCCCGATACCGGTGGAAACAACTGTAAACCGCTCTTTCCCTATATAGCCGGTATGTGAAATAAATTCACGATGCTGCTGTTTGATTTCGATGCGGTCAAAATATTTGCTGACGATGGCGACCCTTCCGGGATCGCCCACGAGGAAGATTTTTTTAGCGATTTCGTCGGGCCGCAGGTCGAGATGGTAGATCGCTCCCCTGCCGTTGATAATCAGTTCACTTTCTTCAATCCGTTGCATGCCCGTTTTAGGGAAATTAATCCGAATATACTACTTTTGCCCAACCTCAAAAGGTTCCGTGGCCGAGCGGTTAGGCAGAGCTCTGCAAAAGCTTCTACAGCAGTTCGAATCTGCTCGGAACCTCTGGTAAGAAAGGCTGTTTTCGAACGGCCTTTTTTATTTCTGTTATTGTTTCACCGGATAGCTCACCGTGGTCACAGACTCCACAGGTGTTCCCGATGTGCTTACGAGGGCCTGGTGTGCCGGTGTGGCGTTGTAAGTCACCATGTCACCCTGACTGTTAAACGTAGTCACATATACATGGGTGACTTTGTTTTTTTTACCGCTGTTGGATCCCGTCCCCCATTCGAAGGCCTTTACCAGCGGCATGTGCTTGGCGACTTTCCACATCGAACTGTCCATCATCCGCTCGTCATCCGGTGAACTCCCGGGTTTAAAGTTTACGATTTCTACCTGGCGGATCTGTGAGGAAGTGTCTTTCTGCGCTTTTGAAAAAAAGGGCAGAACCAGTGTGATCAGAAAAAAACAGGGATAGCGTTTCAGTATATTCATAAAAAAGGTTTTCGTAATTGTGAAAAAAAGTTTTCATGGATATTGTCTGTTGATCTCTCCCACGATCCGGTTCATCAGGTCAATGCATTTCTGATAGCGTTCTAGCACCTGGGCAGGATTACTCAGTGCCGCGCACCAGTTATTTCCTTCATCGGTCTTCAGTAATTCTATAAAATTAGAAGTGGAATCCGTATATCTTTTCTTGTTCTTAAAAATAAATTCATAGAATTTATTTTTGTATCCGGTATAGGTGTTCGTGCTGGACAACAGCGCCGGGATATCTTCTTCATAAAGGTCCATGATGTCATTCTGAATATCATGGTTCTCTATCAGGCCGATTTTTCCCGAAGATTTAAAGCCCTGGAACCGGCCATCGTTCGGATTTAGCGCCGTGTTGTTGAACAGGGATGCCTGATGTTTCCTCATGGAGTCCAGGCTGACGGGGCTGCCTATTTTCAGTGCGGCGAGGTAGTTGAAAATGCGTTTCTGGCCTTCATAGGAAGATTGATCGCTTTTCATTTCCTGGATATCGCTGAGGAGGTCCAGTTTCAGTCCTTCCAGAAATTCTTTTACTTCTGCCTGCTGATGGGTATGTTCGCTCCAGTTGTGAAACCAGATGGAAATGGTAACGGCAAACACGATAATGAGGATTTCGACTCCGAATTCCCCCAGCTTATGCCAGAAGCTGTGTTCCTTACTAAACCAGGTTTTGTAAATTTTTTTGGTGTGTTTGATAACTTCCTGCTCTGCCATGAACCCTGATTTTACCCATGCAATATATTTCAAGTTCGTGGATTTCTTTTTTACCCCTTTGTATATGCGGAATGAATTAATATTGAATATATTTTTTGACCATGTTCAATATCAGGGTATATGGAATTCTTTCAGAACCGGAGCGCGGTGTGCTGGTAAGTGACGAGTTTATCCGGGGCGGATACTATACCAAATTTCCCGGGGGCGGACTGGAATTCGGCGAAGGAACGCGTGACTGTCTGAAAAGGGAATTTATGGAAGAAATGAACCTGCCGGTACTGGTGAAGGAACATCTTTATACCACCGATTTTTTCCAGATGAGCGCATTCAATCCCGAACACCAGATCATCTCCATTTACTATAAGGTTCAGGCCCTGGAAGAGATCTCAGTTCCTCTGAGGGAAAAGCCCTTTGAATTTGACGGTCGGCAGATGGACGTGTACCGCAGAACAGGGGAAACGGAAACCTTCCGTTTTATACCCTGGAATTTGTTTTCCGGGGATGCAGTCACCCTGCCCATAGATAAAGTCGTGGCAGAGCTGGTAAAAAGATCTTAGACCGGCGGGTTTCGGACAAGAGGTCTGTTTTCAGGTGATCTGCGGTTGTCCGTTCTTGATAGTTCCCATTACAAAAGTGCTTTGCACCTGGGCAATGTTCTCCAGCTGTCCGAGTTTGTTTACATGAAAATGGTAGTAGTCATCCATGGTACCCGTGACAACTTTCAGCATGAAATCAAAAGCGCCGGAGATGATGTGGAACTCGGTTACCTCGGGCATTTCCTGAATTGTTTTGATAAATTTCCCTCCCGATTTACGGTTGTGTTCTTTGAGCGAAATATAACAGATGGCCGTGATGCCTTTATTTATCCGGGCGTGGTTAATGATTGTTGCATACTGAAGGATGACGCCTTCCTCCTCCATTCTTTTTATCCGTTCATGCACCGGCGTGGTGCTCAGGTGGATGCTGGCTGCGATTTCCCTGACCGTAGCCTTGGCGTTGCCCTGTAAATAACGAAGAATGGCTTTGTCCTTCTCGTCGAGCGGCAGCAGGGCCTGTTCCGCCTGTTCTTTTAACGGGTCTTTTTGCATGGCGTTCTTTGCTTTTGTTCTATAAATTAGTCAAAATATGAGTATTTATTCTAAAATTATGAATAATAATCTGGTTTTTGTTCTACTTCCTACCTTTGGATCCTAAACAATACCATATGTCCACAAAAACAAAAAATATCGACCTGAGCCTTCCTTATAAGGTGAAGGACATGAGCCTGGCCGAGTGGGGTCGCAAAGAGATCCGCCTGGCGGAAGCAGAGATGCCCGGACTGATGAGTCTGCGGGCCGAATACGGCAAGCAGAAACCCCTCAGGGGAGCGCGGATCGCGGGTTGCCTGCATATGACCATCCAGACGGCGGTTCTGATTGAGACGCTTATCGAATTGGGCGCTGAAGTGCGCTGGAGTTCCTGTAATATATTTTCAACCCAGGATCACGCCGCGGCTGCTATTGCGGCGACGGGTGTTGGGGTATTTGCCTGGAAGGGTCAGACCCTCGAGGAAGCAGACTGGTGTATAGAGCAGACTTTGTTTTTTGGCAGCACCGATCGTCCCCTGAATATGATCCTCGACGATGGCGGAGACCTCACCAACATCGTTCTGGACCAGTATACTGAACTGATACAGCATGTCAAAGGGATCTCAGAGGAGACGACCACCGGCGTGCACCGTCTTTATGAAAGAATGGCAAAGGGCACACTTCCGGTTCCTGCCATCAATGTGAACGATTCGGTTACCAAATCGAAGTTTGATAACAAGTATGGTTGCAAGGAAAGCCTGGTGGATGCCATCCGCCGTGCGACCGATGTCATGCTCGCGGGCAAAGTTGCTGTGGTGGGCGGATACGGAGATGTGGGCAAGGGTTCTGCGCTTTCCCTGCGTGGTGCGGGCTGCCGGGTGATCGTAACAGAAATCGATCCGATATGCGCCCTGCAGGCTGCCATGGACGGCTTTGAAGTAAAGAAGATGATCGATGCAGTTAAGGAAGCCGATATCGTGGTGACTGCCTCAGGATGCCGTGACCTGATCACGGAAAGTCATTTCCGCCTGCTGAAAGACAAAGCCATTGTCTGCAATATCGGGCACTTCGATATCGAAATCGATATGGCCTGGATCAACAAGAATTACGGACATACACGTGACACCATCAAACCGCAGGTTGACCTTTATACCATCGACGGAAAAGATGTCATCATCCTGGCGGAAGGCCGCCTGGTGAACCTGGGCTGTGCTACAGGCCATCCGAGTTTTGTGATGAGCAACTCCTTTACCAATCAGGTACTGGCCCAGATCGAGCTCTGGCTGAACCACAAAAACTATGAACATAAAGTGTTCGTGCTTCCCAAGCACCTGGATGAAAAAGTTGCGCGTCTTCACCTGGCTAAAATCGGTGTGGTACTGGACGAACTTACCACGGCCCAAAGCGAATACCTCGGCATTCCGGCCAAGGGCCCGTATAAACCGGAACACTACCGCTACTAATATTCCTGTATAAATGATAAAACCCTCCGTATGGAGGGTTTTTGTTTTATATAAGCCTGGGTTGTACCACGAAACCGTGGTTGCTTTCCCTTTGCGAAAAAATGGGTATTAGAAACCCCAGCTCTTCATGATGTCGTAATCCTGTTTGGAACAATTCAGCGGAGGGAGGCCCTGATAGGATTCCTGTTCTACGATGAAATATTTCGTACCGCCGGTGGCGCGCCCGATATTGCAGACTTCCCGCGTACCCACGATGCCTTTTCCGAGGATCGTGCTTTCATATTTTTCTTTGCCGGAGGTAGCCATAATCTCGTCCTTGACGTGCATCATTTCAAAGCGGCCCGGCCATTTTTTGGCAACGTCGATGGCCTTGAATCCTCCGTTGTACAGGTTGCCCATATCGAGTTGTTGTACCACAAGTTTCGGATCGGTATTGGTAAGGATCAGGTCGTAGAGGAGCTGCCCGTCAATCATCGTGGTGAATTCAAAGTCATGGTTGTGGTATCCAAACTTCATTCCGTGTTGCTGACAAAGCTGTCCGGATTTATTAAACACCTCCATGTACGCCTTAAAATCTTTCATGTTCTTACGCAGGCTGTCGTCGAGCCATGGAGAAACAACATATTTCTGTCCCACTGTCGCGGCATCTTCCACGGTATATTTCCAGTTGTCGGAAAAATCATTCTTTGAAAAGTCATAGTCCTTCGGCAACATCTGCACATGGCCACTGGGCATCTGCATGTTGTAACCTTCCAGTAATTTTTTAAAATCCGTGGGGGTATAGCCATAAAATTTCCGGTCGTGGTAATTGGCGTGCTCCACATAACGATAACCCATATCCGACAGACTTTTCAACGTGCCGGAAGGATCTTTTTTCATCTCATCGCGGACGGTGTACAACTGGATGGCCAGGTAAATATCCGGGTCTGCTTCTGCCATCACCTTGTAGGATCCGATGGCCACGGCTGCAACGGACAATCCGCTGGTCTTTAAGAAATTTCTGCGTGTAGTCATTTGGCAATCTTTTTCGCTGCCTGCGCTTGATTAAGGCGCCGGCCTGGTTTAATAATAATTTTCAGAGCTTTTAAATATACTAACAAAAATTATTTGAACAATAAAAGCTTTGGTTCCTGTTCCTTCTGGCGGCCGGTCAGGCCTGCGGAGCGTTTTTAAAAGTAAAATTTTTCTGTGTGAGATAGGAAAAGCAAACCACGATGGCCGTTGTGATAATTTTTGAAATCGTGGGAAACAGGTGAAATTTTTCTACAAATAATTTGATAAAAAAATAGTTCAGCAGCAGACAGATCAGGACCATCAGGAAATATCGGAACAGCTGAACCCTGCCATTGAGTGCAGACCCCGGGAAGACGACGTGGCGCATCAGCAGAAAACCGGTCGGAAAACTGATGAGAAAAGAAATGAGAAAGGCGGCGATATGGGGTTTAAAAGCCAGTACGCCCAGGTGAAGGACTTCCTTGTGTAAAATGTAGTTATAGGAAAGGAAAAAAATGAAAATATCGAGGCTGGTATTGAATCCTCCGCAGGCCGCGTACCGAAACGTCTGCGGTGGCATCAGTTTTCGAAAAGGCGGATAGAAAAAATCAATGATGGCGTTGATCTCCTTTTTGGGCATAACCTCCTGTTCCGGGCGCAAAGTTAAGCCAAGACGTGCAGATAGTCTACCCAACAAGTGCTACTTTTGCGACCAATTCACAAAAGATGGACCTTGTAGCGGTCATAAAGCAGTCAGTACAACAGATTTTAACAGAACAATTCAATTATTCCCTTGATTTTCGGGATGTCCTGGTGAATGAAACCAAGTCAGAATTCGAGGGAAATTATACCGTTGTTCTGTTTTCTTTCAGTAAATCCCTCAGGATGGCGCCTGAACCGCTGGGACAGGCTCTCGGTACGGCCCTGCTTGCCCGCAGGGGCGACCTTATAGCCGGATTTAATGTCATCAGGGGATTTCTCAACCTGGTGCTTGCTGATGAGTTCCTGATTCGGTTTCTGGAAACGGGATATCAGGATAAGCGTTATGGATTTCAGCCACCGAACGGGAAAAAGCTTATGGTGGAATATTCTTCTCCCAATACCAATAAGCCTCTTCATCTTGGTCATCTCAGGAACAATTTTCTGGGCTGGAGTGTCGCCGAAATATATAAAGCGGCAGGATACGAAGTTGTAAAGACCTGCATTGCCAACGACCGCGGAATTCATATTTGCAAAAGTATGGTAGCCTGGAATCTTTTCGCAGACGGGGCGACGCCTGAGACGACGGGTATCAAGGGAGATCATTTCGTGGGAGATTATTACGTGCGTTTTGGTGTGGAGTTGAAGAAACAGACGGAAGAGCGCATCAGCGCCGGCATACCTCCGGAAACGGCTGAAAAGGAAGCGCCTCTTATGAAGGCTGCGCAGCAGATGCTGGTCGACTGGGAAGCGGGCGACCCTGAGATTGTCGCTCTCTGGAAAATGATGAACAGCTGGGTCTATGCAGGGTTCGACGTGACCTACCGGCGTATCGGCAGTGATTTCGACAAGACTTATTATGAAAGTCAGACCTACCTGCTGGGAAAAAAACTCGTGGAGACGGGCCTGGAGAAAAAAGTCTTTTACAAAAAACCGGACGGAAGTGTATGGATCGACCTGACGGCGGATGGCCTGGATGAAAAAATCGTCCGGCGCAGCGACGGAACGGCGGTATATATTACGCAGGATATCGGGCTGGCGGTTGAAAAGAACGAGCAATACCACGCGGACCAGAGCGTCTATGTAGTCGGAGACGAACAGAATTATCATTTCAAAGTGCTCAAACTGATCTGTCAGAAGCTCGGGCTGGCATCATCCGCCGGGATGTATCATCTTTCCTACGGAATGGTGGAATTGCCTTCCGGACGCATGAAAACGAGGGAAGGAACCGTGGTGGACGCAGATGATATTATTGATGAAATGACGTCTATCGCGCAGCAGCACACGGAAGAATTGGGTAAAGTGGATGATTTCAGCGAAGCGGAAAGAACAGTACTCTACGATATCATTGGCCTTGGCGCGCTGAAGTTTTTTATCCTCCGCGTGGATCCGAAAAAAAGAATGGTTTTCAATCCGGAGGAGTCAATCGATTTTCATGGATTTACAGGTCCCTTCATTCAGTATACCCATGCCCGGATCAGATCTATACTAAGAAAGGAAAATACGCCGGCTGGCAAACGGGCTGAAAATGAGAAGCTGTTTCCGCTCGAAAAGGATTTGATTATACAACTCGAAAAGTTCCCGGCTGTTCTGCAACAGGCCTGCACCGAAATGAATCCATCACTGGTTGCCGGTTATGCTTTCCAGACAGCCCAGATCTTCAATTCATTTTATGCAGAGCATTCAGTGAACCGTGCCGAATCAGACCATAAGAAACAGCTGAGGCTGAGCATCTGCCTGATGACAGCCAACACCCTTCAATCTTCCATGTCTCTGCTGGGCATCCGGGTTCCCGAGAGGATGTAGAAATTATTCGTCTTCGTCGTCTTCGTGGTGTTTGTTCTTTTTTTTGACATCCAGTACGAGCGCGTCTTCCCCACCCTCACCTTTTTCTTCCAGGTCCGCAAACAGGCCTTCATCGGTCAGGTCAAGCGGATGGGAATTCTCCCAGTCTGACCGTGCAATTTCATGCAGACGTTGTACGATTTCATCGTCATGGACTTCAATGGCCAGTTCCCTTCTGTCGTCGAAGCTGCCGGGTGCCAGGTTTATGGATCCCACAATGGCGCGGCTTCCGTCGGCAATGAGCATTTTGCCATGAAGTTTGAGATGACGAAGCGTATGTACTTTAATTCCCACGTCGTCCATTATACGAAGTCCGCCCACCGCCTCCACCAGTTTGTCTTTTTTCAGGCTGTGTGGCTTGCGGGCCATGATATGCACTTTTACACCCCGCACGGCCGCCCTGACAAGCCTTTCGATGATCACAGAATCCTGGTACCGTTCATTCTGTACAAAGAGGGTATGCTTTGCCTCGTCAATAAAATGGGCGATTCTTGCACGGCCATTACCCCTGCACCAGATCATATGGGCATGTTCTCCCGGATCGAAATCCTGGCGGTCCCAGTCTGCATCAAATCCCGCCAGCACTTCGTCCACTTCGTGTTTGTGGTTGGTGGTGATAGCGTAGTCGCGGGTTACCGTAAGATTTTTCGTTGCCCAGTTAAGTGATTTGACAAAGGCCGTTTCTTCATCGATGATCATCGATTTTTCGTGTGTGAGGCCGAAGGCCGGATTGCTATCCCTGACTTCAATGCCGGCTGCTTCCAGCTGCGCCCGCGTTTCCCCGTTATCTTCCTCTCCGCTGCGCCTGGCCGGGTTAAGCATCACTTTCACATCCACCCCTCTTTTTTTAGCCGCGATGACAGCGGCGATCAGGTCAGGATCTGAAAACACAAACATTTTTATCCTGATGGATTTTTTTGCTGATTCAATGGCGTCGACTATCGGCTTTTTTGTATCATCGGGTAACACGATTATGGTCCTGTTAAAATTTGACATAGTAGAAATTAATTATGATTTTAAAAGATCAGTTTGCCTGCGGACTTACCATCGGCTCCGCGCCTGACTGGATATGGTAGAGTTCCGCATAAATTTTTCCTAACGCTACCAGTTCATCATGTGTTCCTTCTTCGGCTACATATCCGCCTTTCAGGACGACAATCTTATCGGCGTCGCGGATCGTGCTCAGACGATGGGCAATGGTAATGACTGTACGTCCCTTCATCAGTCGCTCCAATGCTTCCATAACGAGCTTTTCTGATTCCGTATCCAGTGCAGCCGTTGGTTCATCAAGGATCAGGATGGGTGAATTGCGTACGACAGCCCGGGCAATCCCGATTCGCTGTCGCTGGCCGCCGGAAAGCGTGAGTCCGCGTTCCCCTACCATCGTGTCGTATCCATGGGGCATTTTTGAAATGAACTCATCTGCATTGGCAAGCCTGGCGGCTTCAATGATCTCGGCGTCGGTGGCGCCATCTTTTCCGTAAGCAATATTTTGTCTGATGGTGCCATAAAAGAGCACGGTGTCCTGTAATACAAAAGCAATCTGGTCCCTGAGGCCGTGCAGGTGAAAATCGGAAATATTCACGCCGTCAATTTTCACGCTTCCCTGTACCGGGTCATAGAAACGGGGGATCAGGCTGACCACAGTTGACTTCCCTCCGCCCGTCGGACCGCAGATTCCTATGCGCTGGCCCGCTTTAATCGAAAAATGAATATCGCGCAAAACGGGTGCTTCCGGGTCATAGGCAAAAGCGACATGTTCAAAATCGATATTTCCTGTCAATGAATCCGGATAACGTGCATCGGGCTTTTGGGGAATGATGGTGTCCGTATCGAGGATAGCCTGTATGCGTTCGAGTGAAACGGAGGCCTGTGCTATGGAAGTTGACATCTTCGCGAGATCCTGTACCGGTTTGAAAAATTTACCGAGATAGGAAAGAAAAACGGTCAGGCCTCCGAGTGTCATTACGCCGACCAGTACAAGGTGCGCGCCCCGCCACAAAACGAATGCTGTACAGGCGGCTACAACCAATCCCACCACAGGAGACAAAAGCGATTTTACTTTCCTGGCTTTCAGCGAAGCCCGCACTGTTTCTGCGCTTACTTCATTCAAATGCTCTTCCTCCATTTCCTGTCTTCCGAAAGCCTTAGTGGCGCGAACCGATTCGAGTCCCTGCTGGAGTACAGAAACCATGGCACTTTGTTCGGCACGAACCTCGTGCGTCGCCTTTTTTACCGCTCTCTTAAAGCGGGCTACAAAGAGCAGCAGGATAGGCGTAATGGCAACCGCAATGAGGGCGAAATCCCAGTTCATGTAAAACATCAGTCCGAGCATGCCCAATATGGTAAGACCATCGATGAGAATGCTCAGCAATGCAGATGAGGCAAAACTCTGCACCGTGGAAACGTCGGACGTTATGGTACTTAAAATATTTCCGATCTGGTGGGTATCATAATAAGAGAGTGACAGCCTTTGCAGGTGATGGTATACTTTTTTGCGCAGATCTCTTGCCACATATTGCGCTACGCTTTCAGTAAAATAGTTGTCTATATACCCGGCGATCCCGCCGATGAGGGCGATCATTACGAGTAAAAATCCGGCTCCCGCGGCGATGGCCGTTTTATCCGAACCCCAGGGCATGTCTTTGATCCATCTCAGCCATTCGGGCAGCGGATGATGACCTACCACATTGTCTATCACGATTTTCAATGGCCAGGGAGCCAGCAGGCTGGTGGCTGTTTCCAACAGCATGGCCAGAAAAATTACGAGCAACCATTTCCGGTACGGTTTCACCAGTTCAATCACGAGACTTGTCAGGCTCCTGGTTGGCTTGTTCAGTACGACCGGTTCGCCTTTTTTCTTTGATTTTTTTTCTTTCTTGGAATGGTCGTCGGACATAAAAGACGTTGAATGAGGAAATTCGGGATTACACCTGCAATTTAAAAAAACTGTTCATCCTTCCGGAATTCTCCGCCGATTAAAAGGTTTTCCGGGTGTCCGGAGGCCAGTTAACTGTTAAACTTACCTGAGAATTACGGCGCCCAGGGGTGGAAGGTGAACATTGATTTCGTAGCGGTCCTGTTCTTTGTCCACCAGGGTCACGATCGGATCGGGGTTGAATACGTTCCCGGTGCCGGCATATTTCCGTTCGTCGCTGTTGAAAATTTCCTTCCATGCTGGTTTTCCGTTGGCATAAATCTTCCAGTTATTGCGGACGACCGGTGTCATATTGAGAATGATGAGAAGATCATGTTCAGGCAGTTTTCCTTTTCTGCGGAACACGATGACCGATTCCGGCCGGTGATTGAGGTCAATCCACTCAAATCCATACTGGTTGAACTGGTTTTCATAAAGGGCGGGCTCAGCGCGCAGGAGCAGGTTCAGGTCTCGTACGTAGTCCTTTAGTTTAAGATGCAATTCATATTTAAGAAGGTACCACTGCAATTCACTTTTATGGTTCCATTCGTTGGTTGCGCCAAATTCATTTCCCATGAACAGGAGTTTACCGCCGGGATGGGTAAACATATAGGCATACATCAGCCGGAGGTTGGCAAATTTCTGCCATTCATCTCCCGGCATCTTATATAACATCGGTGATTTGCCGTGCACTACTTCATCGTGGCTCAGCGGCAGCATGAAATTTTCGTCATAATAATACATCATGCTGAAAGTGAACTTATCCTGCAAACCCTGCCGCATGACCGGGTCGGCTTTGAAATAGTCCAGGGTGTCGTGCATCCATCCCATCATCCATTTCATGCCGAATCCAAGTCCTCCGGCGAAAGTGGGTTTGCTCACACCGGGCCAGTCCGTCGCTTCTTCGGCGATGGTCTGGATATCATGAAAATCCCGGAACAGGGTTTCATTGAGGTCCTTGATAAACGCGATGGCTTCCAGGTTTCCATCGCCACCGAATTCATTCGGTTCCCACTGTCCTTCCGTGCGTGAGTAATTCAGTTTCAGCATCGAGCTCACTGCGTCGACACGGAGCCCGTCGGCATGAAACAAATCACACCAGAACCGGCCGCTGCTTATGAGAAAGGACTTGACCTCTCCCCTTTTATAATTGAAAATATAACTGTTCCAGTCAGGATGAAATCCTTTCCGCATGTCAGCGTATTCGTAGGTATTGGCACCGTCGAACATATAGAGGCCGTGTGCGTCGTAAGGAAAATGAGAAGGCACCCAGTCGAGTACTACACCGATGCCTGCCTCATGGAAGGCGCCGACCAGTTCCATAAAAGATTGGGGATCGCCAAACCTGGATGTAGGAGCAAAATAGCCAACACCCTGGTATCCCCAGCTGCCGTCATAGGGGAATTCCATGACCGGCATCAGCTCCACGTGCGTGAATCCCATCTCGAGCACATAAGGCACGAGTCTTTCCCGGATCTGGTCATAAGTATTATAGCGTTCCTCATCGTCCGGATGGGGCCGCATCCAGCTGGCCAGATGCACTTCATATACGCTCCAGGGTCTGTCCAGGGCATTATGCACACCCCGGGTTTCCATCCAGCGATCATCCTTCCAACGGTAATTCAGGTCCCAGGTGATAGAGGCGGTTTTGGGTCTTTGTTCCCAGAAATGCGCAAATGGATCTCCCTTGATGGTTTCGGAGCCATTAGAGCCATAGATATGATATTTATAAATTTCCCCCCGGGCGATATCCGGAATAAATCCCTCCCAGATGCCCGATTTTTCGAGCCTTACGAACAGCGGATGTTCAGCGGGATTCCAGTGATTAAAGTTACCGACGACAGATACGGCGGTGGCGTTTGGTGCCCATACGGCAAAATAATATCCCTTTCTTCCGAGTACCTCGAGCGCATGGGATCCAAAGATCTCATACAATGTATAATGGGTTCCGTTCTGGAAATTGCGGATGTCTTCATCGGAGAAAAGAGAATAGTTCCAAACCGGTCGGGTGGAATCTACAAAATGGGTATGTTCATAACCGGTGATCACTGGTGCGTGTAGGCTTTTACTAATGTACAACCTTATTTTGCAGAACCGGCTTTTTTAATTCAAGAATAAGGATTGTTCTTGGCGGGATTGCGAGGTCTTCGTTTAATCTGTATTGCTTTCCGTCCATGATATCTGTTGCCGTTTCAAATCCGGCGGTTCTCTCGCTGTAGTCAGCGAAGCGCAGGACAGAAGGAACCGTATCATTGTTAAGCGCGCACAGGATGGTTTGTTTTTGATCGTAGCGGAAGTAAACGTATTTGCCTTGTACGGGTATATAATGCATAAGCGCGCCATGACCCAGAGCGGATGATGTTTTCCTGAAGTTTGCCAGCCTGGAAACATAATCGAACGCTGCGTTTTCCTGGTCTGTCCTTCCGGAAGAAAGAAATTTATTCTGCGCATCATCAGGAAATCCGCCGGGGAAATCCTCCCTGACCATCGCGTCGGAAGGGTTTTTAAAATTCTTCATGAGAATCTCCGTGCCGTAGTACAGATGAGGGATGCCTCTTTCAGTCATCAGCAGACCAATACCCATCCGAAAGCTGTTCCAGTCCTCACCCGCTACCGAGTAAAAACGATCCCTGTCATGATTGTCCAAAAAAATACAGTTGTTCATGGGCTCTTTATACAACATATCTTCTGCCAGTGTGATGTAAAGGCGATTTACACCATTCGACCATCCCTGATTTTTCGTCGTAGCTTCTATCATGGCATCACATACCGGGAAATCCAGAATTCCGGTGAGATTGCTTTTCCAGGAGACGTTCAGGTTGTTTTGGCAGAAATAGGCGCCGGCCGCTACCGAGTTGACGGTGGCTTCTCCGAGAGAGGTGATTTTTGGAAACTCCCTTTCCAGTGCGGCATTCAGATTATTTAAAAATACCGGGTCACAATATTTGTAGGTGTCCACCCTCCAGCCATCCAGATGAAATGTCTGGGTCATCCAGATCGCTTGCTGAATCAGGTAAGTGGCGAGCAAGGGGTTTCTAAGGTTAAGATCGGGCAGGTGCGGTACGAACCAGCCTCCTTCCATGATTTCTTTGTCTTTAGAGGAAGCGTGGATATCGAAAATTGCTTGCTCCCGGTGACTGGTATTCTGGTACTCCGGCCAGTGATTGATCCAGTCGTCCGTGGGTGGATCGCTCATAAACCAATGTGCGGCGCCGATATGGTTGTACACGGCATCCTGGATTACTTTAAGTCCTTTGGCATGAGCAGCCTCCACCATTTTCAAATAAGCTTGCTTACCACCCATGCGCTTGTCAATCTCATAGTGATCGGTGAACCAGTATCCATGGTATCCGCTCATCCATCCTGCGGATTCATTTTCCAGTGGCATATCGTTTTCGATTACAGGCGTGAGCCAGATCGCAGTGGCGCCGAGCTGTTGGATATAGTCGAGATGATTGGTTACTCCTTGTATATCACCTCCATGGCGGGCCAGCGGGTTGCTCCGGTCTGCTATGGTATCCCGCATGTTCGCATAGTGGTCATTGTTAGGGTCTCCATTGCTGAAACGGTCGGGCATGATCAGGTAAATAATGTCGTCGGAATGGACGCCGCGGGCATAGGTTTCCCCATTTCCACTAATGGAAGCAAGTAAGGGAATGTTAATATTTCTAACGACATCACCCATAATCAAATTGATTTTTAAATTCCCGGGCTTCGCATCCGGAGTGATCGTCAGATTGATAAAAACATAATTCGGATTTTTTACTTTTTGAATGCTGTCGACTATTACACCCGGGTATTTGATCTCAAAGAACTTATTATTAAGGTTCCCAATTTTTTTGCGATGCACCATTACCTGCAGATGAGGATTCTTCATGCCAACCCACCAGTTGGAGGGATAAATTTTTGTTTCGTTTTGTGAGAAAGCGAAACAGAAAATAAAAAATAGCGGAATTGCAATAAGATTTTTCATGAAGCAGCCAGTCTTTGTTGTTTCCGGCTGATACGGATATCACCCGCATCATAAACAAAAAGTACACTGATAGCCGCACAGAACAAAAAGAATCCTGCCAGTACAATGGCATAGATCGGCTGGCCTCCATAAATATGTTTTACGATCGAACCGCCGAATACACCGTTTACGATTTGCGGAAGGGTGATAAAAAAATTAAATATGCCCATATAAATGCCCAGTTTGCCTGGGGGAATGGAACCGGATAGAATGACGTATGGCATGGCCAGAATACTTGCCCAGGCCAGTCCAACGCCGATCATGGAGATGGTTAACATGGCGGGATTCTTAATAAAGAAAATAGAGATCAAACCTGCGCCGCCTGCCATCAATGAAAATGCATGAGTAGCTTTTCGGCCAATCCTTTTTGCAATAGCAGGGAGAAGAAGTGCATATAGCATGGCGATTCCATTATAGACGCCAAATGCAGCACTCACTTTATTTCCCGCTTCGTTATATGCCACTGTTTTTGCATATTCTCCCGTAAGTCCGTAAACATGTGTCGCCACAGCATCTGTAGTAAACACCCACATGGAAAAAAGAGCGAACCAGGAAAAGAATTGAACGAGACCCAGTTGTTTCATGGTTTTGGGCATATGTCGGAAATCATAAACGATTTCACGGAGTCCTGATCTTTTATGCGATTGTTCCGGTTTCCCATGATATTTTTCGTATTCTGCCGGAGCATATTCCCTGGAAAAAAAAACAGTGATTAAAATGGCGGTCATCAGTACGATGGCACCTATATAAAATGAGTATCGGATGTTTTCTGCGACACCACCGGGTCCGGGTTGCAAACTGAACCCCTGTTTACCCAGCCATTCAGGAAGATAAGATCCTCCAACGGCACCGAGACCGATCAGAAAAGTCTGCACGCTGAAACCGAGCGTTCTTTGTTTGTCGGGAAGATTATCGGCCACAAGCGCACGAAAGGGTTCCATGGCGATATTAATGGAAGTATCCATGATCATGACCATACCTGCGCCGATCCATAGTGCTGGTATAAAAGATGAAAAAGAACCGGAATTGGGAAGAATCAGCAGCGCCAGGCAGGTTAAAATCGCACCGGTTAGAAAGTACGGTTTTCTTCTACCCAGCCGGTTCCAGGTGCGATCGCTGTAGTGGCCGATAAGGGGTTGAACAATCATTCCGGTAAGTGGCGCCACCAGCCAGAATGCGGGTAGTTGATCCACATCGGCACCAAAGGAACGCAGTATACGGCTGGTATTACCGTTTTGCAATGCAAACCCGAACTGGATGCCCAGGAAACCGAAACTCATAGTGAAAATCTGCCAAACAGAGAGCCTGGGTTTTTCAGTCAGCTTGACCGGGTGAGCCGCAGTAGTTATCGTCATAGCAATCGTTAAAATCTAAATCACAAAACCGTTCGGAATCACAGCGCCCTTTTTCACGACGACAATCCCGTCTTTAACCGTGTAAAGGGAGTGGTCCATATTTTCCAGGTGTGAACCGCCATTGATGCGCACGTCGTCTCCGATGCGGCAGTTTTTGTCCACGATACAATTCCGGATATAGCAGCGGTCGCCGATGCCCACGGAAGGAAGTCCGTGTTCCTTGTCGTGACGGATTTCTTCGATCGTCTCGTAGTAATCGATCCCCATCAGGTAACTGCTTACGATGGTAGTGCCTACCCCGATGCGTGTCCGTATGCCGATGACACTGCTTTCGATCCGTGACGCATTGATGATACATCCTTCCGCGATGATGGTTTTTTCGAGCGTCGTTCCGCTGATCTTGGCGGGAGGCAGCATGCGTGCGCGGGTATAGATGGCGTTGCTGTTGTCGAAGAGGTTAAAGTCGGGAATTTCTTTCGTCAGTCCCAGGTTGGCTTCGAAAAAAGAATAGATGTTTCCGATGTCGGTCCAGTATCCGTCGTACTGGTAGCTGGTGACTTTGTATTTATTGATCGACTGGGGCAGGATCTCCTTTCCGAAGTCGGTTGCTTCCACGTATTCGTTCTGGAGAAGATCCTGGAGCAGTTGACGGTTGAAAATATAGATCCCCATGGAAGCGAGGTAGTGACGACCCTGGTGCTGCATGGCGGAGCCGGTATCGCTAGTCCATTCCTGAAGCACATCCTTTTTTGGTTTTTCGATGAAGGATGTAATAAAGCCTTCCTGGTTTTTTTTCAGGATGCCGAATTCAGAAGCTTCTCTTTCGGCAACAGGAATGGTAGCGATGCTGATCTCCGCATTCTGCTGGATATGGTTATTCAGCATTTCCATGAAGTTCATCTGGTAAAGCTGATCGCCGGACAGGATCAGTATATATTCCCCTTCGAAAGGCCCAAGGTGCCGGAGGCACTGGCGTACGGCGTCTGCCGTGCCCTGGTACCAGGTCGGATTATCAGGTGTTTGCTCCGCCGCCAGGATGTCTACAAAGGCCGAGCTGAAGGCGCTGAAATGATAAGTATTTTTTATATGCCGGTTCAGCGAGGCAGAATTGAACTGGGTAAGAACGAACATCCGGTTGATGCCTGAATTCAGACAGTTTGAAATGGGGATATCTACCAGCCGGTATTTGCCGGCAATAGGAACAGCGGGCTTGGAACGGCTGGCCGTGAGAGGATATAACCGGGTGCCTGCACCACCGCCCAAAATGACGGCTAAAACTTTTCTTGACATAGAGTCTGTTTTTAAAAAATCCATTTATAGCGAAGCATAAAGTTCCAGATATTGTTGCATGCTGGTTTCCCAGCTGAAGTCGAGCCGCATCATTCTTCTGCGGAGTTCTTCCATCATGAGCGGATCCTGATAGAGCTGCACCGCCCGCCATACTGCCTGCGTAATGTCGCCGACATTCGTATTGCTGAAGCGTATACCATATCCGTCCGGATCGCCAAAGTCTTTTACCGTATCCCGGAGACCGCCTGTTGCGCGGACAACGGGTACCGTTCCATAGCGCATGGCATACATCTGGTTCAGACCGCAGGGTTCGACGCGTGAGGGCATAAGAATAAAATCCGCACCGGCATAGATCACATGGCTCAGCGATTCGTCGTAGCCTATAAATATACTAAAATCGCCTTCGCTGTAAGCCTGTAACTTTTCGAGACTGTCCTGGATATACGGCGCACCACTTCCCAGGATCAGAAAATTCATTTTTCTTCCGATATAATAAAAGGAGTCGCCGATGGCCTGGGCCAGCAGGTCTGCACCTTTTTCGCCGACCAGCCTGCCGATAAAAGCGATCAGGGGTTTGGCGGGATCGAGTCCAAATCTTTTACAGAGGATCTCTTTGTTCTTTGTTTTTCCTTCGGCGTTGTTGCGGATCGTATAATGTTCGGTTAAATATGTGTCAGATTCAGGATCCCATACCCTGGTATCAATCCCGTTGAGAATTCCGAAACATTTTCCTTTTTCATATTCAAAAAGCGCTTCAAGGCCGTTAGCCGAATAACGTAATTCTTCCAGGTAGCTCCAGCTGACCGTTGTGACCTTCCATGCACAGCGGACGCCGCAGGCCAGGGCATTGATGCTGTTGTTCCATTCCAGGAGACCGGATTTCCAGGTGTCCCATGCCGGTATGTAATAACTTTTATCCCATCCGAGCCATCCCTGATATTCCCCGTTGTGAATGGTGAGAATGGCAGGGATTTCCCTTAAGGTTTGATAACGGTAACAATGCTTCATCATGAAAGGAATCAGCGCTGCCTGATGATCATGCACGTGAACAACATCCGGGTGATGTTTCCATGCCGACAGCCAGTCCACCACCGCAATCTGAAAAGCAATAAAACGTTCGGAGTCGTCGTCGTAGCCGTAAATTTTATCCCGGTCCAGCAGACCGTTGATGTCGACAAGATAAAGGTCGAAGCCCAGTTTATTTCTCCTTTCCTTGATGACTGTATAAATGAACCACCAGTTTCCCAAATTGGTATATCCCTTATGGACAACATCGAACTCGTTGGCATAAAGAAATTTTGTGCGGTACATCGGCATAACCACTTTAGCAATATGTCCTGCCTGCGTCTGATATTTAGGTAATGCTCCCACCACATCTCCCAGCCCCCCGGCCTTTGCTACCGGATAACATTCGGCTGAAACATGTAAGATTTCCATGAGATGGTGTAATGGTGAAGCGGCCGTTAGAATTCAGATCAATTTAGGAAGGATTTGGTTATTCTCCTGCTAAATGAAAAAATTTTTCGTCAGCTAAAACTGTATTACTTTCAGCTCTTAATTAAATGATTGCCTGCTTATGAGCCAAAAAACCAAGTGGTCCCAGTTTGGAGTCCTGATCAGTGTATTTTTCTTTTGGGGATTTGTTGCAGCCAGCAACGACATTCTCATTCCGGTTTTCAAGGAAAAACTTCATCTCCAACAATGGCAGTCACAAATGATCTCCTTCGCTTTTTATGTAGCGTATACGGTAGGATCCATCATTTATTTCTTTGTTTCAAAAGCTTACGGCGGCGATATCCTTAACCGGATAGGTTATAAGAACGGAATCTCGCTTGGATTGCTTATTTCAGCGGTGGGAACTTTGTTGTTTTATCCGGCCGCACAAACTGCATCTTTTACGCTGATGATTTCAGGATTGTTTATCGTGGGACTCGGGTTTTCTCTTCAGCAGACGGCTGCCAATCCGCTCGCAATCATTATGGGTGATCCTCAGACGGGTTCGCAACGTCTGAGCATGGCCGGAGGTGTCAATAATTTCGGTACTACAATTGGTCCTCTTCTGGTCAGCTTTGCCATTTTCGGAACAGTTACCGGATCGGCCAGTGTAGCCAGTATTGAAAGTATAAAAACGCCCTATCTGATACTCGGGCTCGCTTTTGTGGTGGTAGCGGTGATCTTTAAATTTTCTTCCCTCCCAAATAAGATTGATCTGGATGCTATCGCTGCCGACGAGGCAGCAGCCGGCGGAGGAAAAGTAATTGACCGCGGCGGTCCGCTCAAATACCCGCAGCTTGCACTGGGTATGCTCGGCATATTTGTATATGTGGGTGTAGAAGTCAGCACGGCCAGCAATCTGCCTGAATTCATGAAACAGCATTTACAGACAGCCGACGGCCTGCCTTTTCCCACGGCCAGTATTGCACCCTTCATCTCTTTATATTGGGCCAGCCTTATGATCGGCCGGTGGACCTCCTCCGTGGGCGCGTTTGGTGTGAGTCCTTCGGCAAAACGAATTTTAAATTTCGTAATGCCCTACCTGGCATTCGGTGTTTTCCTGCTGGTCAATAAAATTGCAAAGCACGACATTACTCCTTTCTATGTATACGCACTGGTGATCGTCTTTATGATCATCGGTACCCTTTTAAGCCGTGGTAATCCGGCCAGACAACTTCTCATTTTTTCAGGTATGGCGATCGTGGCGTTGTTCATCGGTATGCTGACTAACGGGGAACTCAGTGTATTTGCGTTTATCAGTGTGGGCCTTTTCTGTTCTACGCTGTGGCCCTGCATATTCACCCTGGCCATCGCCGGACTGGGCAGGCATACCAATGAGGGAGCCAGTTTTCTCATCATGATGATTTTTGGGGGAGGTGTTATCAGTCTGTTGCAGGGTAAGCTGGCTGACAGTCACCTGTTGGGAATACAGTGGTCTTATCTTGTAGGTGTAGCCTGTTTCGCTTATCTCGCATATTATGCAGTAACCGTCAAAAGGGAGCTGATCAAACAGGGTATTGACTTTGATGCACTACAGAGCAGCGGTGGTCATTAATTTTTGAACAAAAGAATCATGTCTAAAGCCACGTCTACCCCACCAGCACTGGAGCCGCTGGCTATCGGTATCGATATCGGCGGAACGGGGACGAAATTTGGAATCGTCGACAGGGTGGGAAATGTTTTGTTTACAGGAAACCTTTCCACGAAAAAACACAAGACGATAGAAACTTTTATTGACGAACTCTTCGACAAGCTTTCGGCGTTGGTCAAAGCCGCCGGCGGATCGGGAAGAATCCGTGGTATTGGTGTTGGAGCGCCCAATGGGAATTACTATACAGGCACTATCGAATATGCGCCTAACCTGCCGTGGAAAGGCATTATTCCGCTGGCGCAACTTATCCGGGATAAATTTCTGCTGCCCACCATTCTTACCAATGACGCCAATGCAGCGGCGATAGGTGAAATGATGTATGGCGCGGCACAGGGAATGAAGGATTTTATTATGATCACACTCGGCACCGGCGTGGGCAGCGGCATTGTGGCCAATGGCCATCTTGTGTTGGGTCATGACGGGTTTGCAGGTGAGCTGGGACATACCATTATTATTCCTGACGGCCGGTTCCACGAGGGCACGGGCAAGCACGGCTCCCTGGAGAGTTATGCGTCGGCCACCGGCGTTATGCTTACCGCAAAAGAAGTCCTCTCCAAAACCAAGGAAGCGAGTTTACTCCGGAAAATTCCATTGGACGAGATCGATTCCCGAAAAGTATATGATGCAGCCATCCAGGGTGACAAACTGGCCCTTGAAATTTTTGAATATACGGGCAGGATCCTCGGCACGGCACTGGCCAATTTTGCCATGTTCTCCAGTCCCGAGGCCATTGTGCTATTCGGTGGACTCACCAAAGCGGGAGACCTTATCCTCAAACCCACCCGGGAACATATGGAAGCAAACCTCATTCAGGTTTTCCAGAACAAGATAAAGATCCTCGTTAGTCACCTCCGCGAATCCGATGCGGCTATCCTCGGGGCGAGCGCGCTCGTCTGGGAAGGAAACTAAAGGAAATCAGCCTTATTATCATCGTTGAAAAATGCTCTTCTGCAGGAAGAACGTGTGATATTCGCTGCAAACCAAAGGATTGGGTACAGATTGGATGGCATGATTTTTAAATCATTATGCTGACAGGCCGGCCGGCTATTTTAAAAAACATCTAATCAGTAATTATGAAAAAGATTATTGCAGCTTTTCTATGTATCCTGCTGGCAGCCAGCTGTGCGCCGACGCAACCAGCCCAGCCGCCTCCAACCCCTCCTGGTGCCCCTTCGGGACCGCCGCCGCCGCCACCTCATCCATAGTATGAATAGGTAGAAATAATGAAAGGCCCTGAATATCAAGTGATTTCAGGGTCTTTCTCTTTTAAAAATTGAATTTTTTGGAAGGCTTTTTAAGAGGTTGTAATACTTTGTTCGTACTAATACTTTATTCGTATTATACTTTATCCGTACTACGGCCGGTTGGTTTTCTCCATCATCCAGGCTTTTCTGCCTTCGCCGGGAACAACATGTCTTTCGCTGTGATAGGAAGAACGGACCAGCGGCCCGCTTTCAACATAATCGAGACCGAGCCGATAGCCGATTTCACGGTATTCGGCGAACTCATCCGGATGCACGAATCGTTCAACTGCCAGGTGTTTTTTTGTAGGCTGCAGATACTGACCGATGGTTATCACGTCGACGCCGCTGTTGGCGAGGTCCTTCATGGTCTGGACGACCTCTTCTTTTTTTTCACCGAGTCCCAACATAATACCGCTCTTAGTGCGCATGCCTCCCTTTTTAAGAATCTGCAGGGTTTGCATGCTCCTCCAGTAACGGGCCTGTATTCTCACCTGGCGGGTAAGCCTCTCTACTGTTTCAATATTATGGGAAACGACTTCGGGAGCCGCTTCAATGATGCGTTCAATATTTTCTGATTCACCTTTAAAGTCGGGGATCAGGGTCTCCAGCGTTGTTCCGGGATTCAGCGCATTCACTGCGCGGATGGTATTCTGCCAGATGATGCTTCCGCCGTCTTTGAGTTCGTCCCGGTCAACGGAGGTAATCACCGCATGCTTTACTTTCATCAGGTGGATGGCTTCGGCCACCCGTTGTGGTTCGTCCCAGTCCACCGCCAGGGGTCTTCCGGTAGCAACAGCGCAGAATCCGCAGCTGCGGGTGCAAATATTTCCGAGGATCATGAAGGTGGCCGTTCCGGCACCCCAGCATTCTCCCATATTCGGACAGTTTCCACTTTCACAGATGGTGTGCAGCTTATGCTGGTCCACGAGATGGCGGACCTGTTTATAGCTTTCTCCAATTGGAAGTTTAACGCGCAGCCAGTTCGGCTTTTTTTCCCTGGCTTCAACGGGTTCGGAAGTAACAACGGGTAATTCCTGCATGTAGGCAAAATTAAAACCTTTCTGCTATTTTCTTTTACCAAACATGATGGCGATGTAGGCGTTGAAGAAAAGCTGTTTAGCAGGCACGTAGGCCATCAGGGGCATTTTACTGAAATAATATTCTGCGGTGACCCCGGTTTCGAAGGCGGCGATTGTCTGATTATAGCGGCCATAGTCGAATCTCATGGCAAATTTCGCATTGAGGCCGGGAGAAAATTTGAGCTGGTCCCAGCCACCGCCAAGACCAAGCGCATTGTTTACGTAATATAAACTGTCGAAGATGGTGGGATAGGTACTTTGAAAATAAGGTAATCCTGCGGGCTGCCTGCTCGCATTGAGCACGTAAGCCTTGAGCATGCCGAGGGAAAGGCCGCCGCTCCACAGGTAAGATACGGCCACCCCGTTCTTGTTGTTTTTTCCTCCCAGGAGATAGGCCATGCCATAGGCGGCTTTCAGTTCATAAAAATTATTCAGCCGGCCCACGGACACGTAGGTATAGTACTGATCCACGGGATTGAAAATTTCTTCTTTATGGTCTTTGGGATCTTTTATCTCGTTCAGTTCGAACTGCAGTAACCGGGTTCGGCGGGGTGTCAGGAATTTTCCTTTTTCATAAAAAATACCATAACCGTTGGTGGAGATCCTGAATCCGAAGGCGCTTGACTTGTTAAAGATCAGGTCGCCTTCTTCTTCCATTCTCATCATCTGGTTTATACGCTGCTGCTTGGTCAGGTTCTTGTTATTGGACGGGCTGGTGGAAGGTGGGGGCTGCTGGGCAAACAAGGGGCGGGCGAACAAAACCGGGATAACAAAAAACAAGGCTCTTTTAAGCGTCATGATTGGAATACTGGCGTAAATTTATGAAAAAAAATGACCTCAACTGTTAATTACGAGGGAGATCTGAGGACGGTTGCTCTGCACCTGGGTTCAGATACGCAGATAGAAACGGACGCGCCGACCGACAATAACGGAAAGGGACAGCGGTTTTCCCCTTCCGACCTGGTGGCCACCGCGCTGGGCTCATGCATGCTTACCATTATGGGCATGAAGGCCCGCGACCTGAACATCGATCTGAAAGGTACCCGTATCGATATTCAGAAACACATGAAAGCAGACCCCCGCAGGATAGGCGGCATCACTTTAACATTTCATTTTCCTGAAAATCTTGAATTGTCAGACAAGAACAGAATTATCCTTCAACGTGCTGCAGACACATGCCCCGTGATGTATAGCATTCACTCTGATATTCAGGTTCAGGTGCATTACAACTGGCCAACAGTTACAGCCGTTTAGTAAAAAACCGGTCAGGGAGCCATCAGAAAGTTTGTTCGTCTGTTGTTTTTAAAATTTGCTTTCCTATATCGCATTCCAGACAGCGCCGTCTGTCACAGTACTCCTTTTTCAATTCGATGAGTGATTGTGTGTTGCCCGCTTTTTTTGCAGATAATCCCATTTTCATCCATTTTGTTATCAGGTGATTTTGCTCGGGTGACATTTGTTCCAGCCATTCAAGGGATTTTCGATGCATTCCTGAATCAGACTGATATTTTCCAAAACAGTATATCAGGGGTATGATGCTGTTTATGATGATCGTTGCTGCCATCGTATGACCTACTCTTTTTTTGCAAACGGTGGATGCCTTATCAAATACAAAATGATTGTCCCAGTAGTCCTGTGCGCAAACCATCAACCTGCGCTGAACGGTGGCGAAAGAAGTTTCTGCAATCCAGGCGAATAAGGCCGTTTGTCCGCTGAAGAAAACGGCCAGCTGGGACAGCCTTATTCCGGGAAAGCTCTCTGGCCTCATGCGGAAAAAATGTACGGACTGATACGTATCCTTCAGACTATACTTTCTTTTCAGGAAACGATATTCCCGTTTCAATTTTTCGGGGAAGGGATCGGTAAAATCCCGGCTCAGCAAACCAGCCTGTCCCGAAAGCATCGCCTCTAACTGCAAAGGATCCTGCCTAAGTTTCGCCAGCAGCGCAAAGGAATAGAGCGGGCGACAGACTCAAAGGCAGCGCTGTTGGCAGGATAACCGAATCCCGCAGCCACCGTCCACCACAACTGTTCTTCCCAGTGAAACCGGTTCCGGCGCAGCGAATCCTCCATTTTCTTCGCCCTGCGTTCCAGTCTTTGCATGACCAGCTTTTCCGACCACCGGGCCCATTTTTTTTCATCAATTAAATAAACCGAGCGTTCACAGGGAACGAATGCCGGTTTTTGCATCCATCCTGCATAGGTATCCAGCATGAGACGCGAAATCCTGTGGCATAATTCCAGTTCCGGGATATTCCTTTTCAATTCAACGGGCTCCTTTTTCCATACGACATGAAGAATCACGTTATGATAGTTTTCATCCTGTCCTTGGCAATGTTTTATCCATCCGGTTGAAAAAAGGTGCAACTCCACACTGCCCGTCCAAAAACGACCATCTATCCGAATCCTGGCCTGTACAAAATCGGGCCCCTGCCCGTTATTAGAATCGCCGGGGTATTCAATCACCAGTGTCTCCCCGCTTACCAGGTCGAGACCCTGCTGGTTGAAATACCTGTTTTTCCAAATGAACTGAAGTAGTTTTTCCGTCATAAACACCTTGGTGTACAACCGAAATTAAAAAGCATCCGGGCCTGGAAAAGGGGGGAAAGACCTTGTTTGCCTGGGAGAAAAACGACGAGCATTAAGTGAAAAATATTCGAAAGGTGGGGGACAGCGGAGGGAGAATCAGAATGATTTTAATTCCTGCAGGACACGGCTGACAGGAAGTCCCATCACATTATAAAAATCACCCTGAATGGAGTGGATGCCTGTAACACCAATCCATTCCTGGATGGCATAAGCTCCTGCTTTATCATAAGGGCGGTAGTTATCCACGTAGTGCTGTATCTCCTGAATGGAAAGAGAGTGAAACCGGACGTCCGTGGTTTCTGCAAAGAGCACTTCCCTGCTGGCATCTGTTAGCGAAACCCCGGTGATCACCTGGTGGGTTCTGCCCGAAAGAAGACGGAGCATTCTGACAGCATCGGCCGCATCGGCGGGTTTCCCCAGCAGCTGCTGATCCAGCAATACCACTGTATCGGCCGCCAGGATAATGCGGTTCTTCTGCAATTTTTTTCTTACCAGTGCCGCTTTCTGGCTGGCAAGAAATACAGGTACTTCCGTCACCGGCATATTGTCAGGAACCAGTTCGTCGGCATCACTGATGATGACATCAAAAGGAATCTCAGCCCATTCCAGCAATTGTTTTCTTCTCGGCGACCCCGAAGCCAGCACTATCCGATCCATGAAGTATAATATTTTAAAAGCACCATCGACAGAATTCCCATCATCATGATGTATTTTATTTTGTGACTCAGTTCATGAAACGCCGTGGCATCTGATGCGCGCAGCAGTTCCTTCAATACCCGGATCATTGGAAAAATGACCAGCAGCAATGAATACACGATTGTAAACCACCAGCGGAACTGCAAAACATAAAATTGAAAAAATATCAGCGCGGCGAGCAGGAGGGTGAGCCATGACATGCAGATAAACCGGGCTGCCGGTATACCCCAGACAAGGGGTATTGTCCGGCGGCCATAGCGCTCATCTCCTTTCATATCCTCCAGATCCTTTACCACTTCCCTCACCAGGGAAATCACAAAAGCAAATGAGCCATACAGCAGGGCAAATTTATATATTCTGGAAAGTGCTCCGTGGAAATCGGGATCGACAAACCGGTGAAAGCGGAATTCGCACAGGTAGAGTATTCCGATCACCCAAGCTGTCAGTGCAGAAATGATCAGGTTGCCGATCAGCAGTTTTTTTTTGAAGGTGGTACTGTAAAACCAGAGCAGCAGTACGCAGGCCAGGTTGGACGGACCGATAAAGACATTACGCAAACGGTAAGAGAGATAAAATCCAATGCCAATCCCCGCACCGGACAGGACCCAGTGCCAGATAATGGCCCAGCGCCGCCGGATAATTTTCTCCACCACCACTTTCTGGGGTTTATTCAGCTGATCGATCTGGAGGTCGAAATAATCATTAATGATGTATCCTGCTGCGGCGATAAGCACCGAGGACAGACAAAGCCAGCCGAATTCCCGGGGTTGTAAAATTGCTTCTCTTTCCGGAATTCCCGATTCAAAACTCGGCAGAACAATACAGAAATAAAATAACGATTGCGTCAGCGCAATGAAAAAAAGATTAGGCCATCGGATCAGCCTGAAAAACGCCAGTACCGCGGTTGGTCTCTTCATAGATTTTAGTCCTAACGGGAAGCAATATGCGAATCAAGCGTCCAGTTTCCGTGAAGCCTCAGGAGCTTTTCGATCACGTCGCGTACGCAGCCCCTGCCACCCGGGTAAGGGGATATATACCGTGCGATCTCCAGGATCTCCGGAGCAGCATCGGAAGGTGCACAGGGCATTCCGGCTTTTAACATGGGTCCATAATCCGGAATATCATCGCCCATGTACAGTATTTCATTCCACGAAAGTCCGTTCTCCCGGAGGAATTCGTTCAAAAATTCAACCTTGTCTTTCACATTAAGGAAAATATGACGGATCCCCAGTTTCTGCAATCTTAGTTCCGCTCCCACGCCGTTGCCACCCGAGATGACGATGATTCCATATTCTTCTTTTACGGCCAGTTGTAATGCATATCCGTCCTTAACATTCATCTGCCTGACCTGTTCTCCTGTTTCAAAGACGAGGATGCCACCGTCGGTCAGCACACCATCCAGATCGAATACAAAGGTTTTTACAGGCTTAAAGGATTCAAGCAGGTTCATGAAGGCTTTTGCGGACAAAAATATCGGTTAATCCCTTACGCCGGCGTGCGGTCTTCGTGTGTAAGTCGGAATTTTAAGATTTCAGCCGTAAACATTTCGTAAAAAGCGTTGAGGGAAGGGTGAGCTGTAAGGAGCTGACGGTGCTTCGAAAGAGTGGTTTCGTCATTCCGCCAGGCAGGGCCTGTCTGGCTTTCGTCCGGCGACATTCGTCTGAGCCGTAAAATGGTTTCTTCCATCAGGGGCTGCAGAAGGGTGAAGGAGATTTTTTCCTCCTGACAAAATTGCCTGGCCATGATGTACAGGTAGTTCGTGAAATTATTTACCACGGTGGCTGCCAGGTGATAGCGCATGCGCGTATGGTCGTCTGCTTCCACTACTTTTATTGCGATGGTCACTGCAAATTCGTGGATGATTGCGCGGCTTTCAGCGTTGTTGCCATCCGTCAGCAGGGTCAGGGGAGGTAATTCCGGGGCTTCCCGGCGAAGGCTTTGCAACGGGTAGAGAACGCCAAAACGTTCTCCGGCAGGCTCCAGTGCCTTAATAGAAACTGCTCCGGCAGTATGAACTACGGTGGCCGGAAAAGAACCGAGCCGTTTTGCTACGGCTTCCAGCCCTTCATCCCGCACGGCAATAATAAGGAGGTCCGTATTTTTTTTAATTGAAGAAATTTCATCGGCGGCTTCGGCTGACACCTGCTCCGCCAGGCGGATGGCATGTCCCCTCTCAGGGCTGTATACCTGCAGGATACGGTGACCCGAAGAAATGGCTTTTCTGGCCAGTACCGTGGCTGTATTGCCCGATCCGATGAATGAAAGATCCATAAGGAAAATACCGGTCCGCGAAAAGCGTCAGGATTTCTTTTTCTGGGATTTCGGAGCCCAGATGGCCAGCATTCTTTTGCCTTCCATTTTTGGCATGCCTTCCAGCACACCCACGTCGTTGAGTCTTTCGGCAAACTTTAAAAGCAGGAGTTCTCCCCTGTCGCGGAACTGAATGGCCCGGCCCTTAAACTGCACATAGGCCTTCACCTTGTCTCCTTCCTTTAAAAATTTTTCCGCATGTTTCGCCTTGAAATCGAAATCGTGGTCATCTGTGTTAGGAGTAAAGCGGATCTCTTTCACTTCAGAGGCCTTGCTTTTGGCCTTCATCTCTTTTTCCTTCCTCTTCTTCTCGTAAAGGAATTTATTGTAATCGATGATCTTGCAAACGGGGGGATCAGCATTCGGGGAGATTTCCACGAGGTCGAGATCCTGTTCCTGCGCCATGCGCAGCGCTTCTGCCGTAGGGTAAACACCCACTGTAATATTTTCTCCTACCAGGCGGACCTGGGGTACGCGGATCATTTGGTTGGTACGGTGTTCCTGTTGCTGTTCCTTTCTGAATCTCGGATTAAAATTACCTCTCGGAGGTCTCGGTGGAAATGCCATTTACAATTTTTAATTGAACAATAGAAGGTCTGGTTTAGTTTTTTAAGACCTTGTTTTTATTTCTGTCTGTAGTCCCTGAATAAATATTCCGACTTCCTCGGTACCCGTATCCCCTTTTCCCTGCCTTCTTACGGAAACCTTGCCTTCGGTTACTTCCTTTTCGCCGATGATGAGCATATAGGGCGTTCTGGCCAGTTCCGTATCCCTGATCTTTTTCCCTATTTTTTCGCTGCGGTCGTCGATACCTGCGCGAATATCCGCTTTTTTGAGGGATTCTAAAACAGTTTGTGCGTAGTCCAGGAACTTGTCGCTGATCGGCAGGACCCTTACCTGCTCCGGGGCAAGCCACAGGGGAAATTTGCCGGCATAATGCTCCAGCAGGAAGCCAATAAACCGTTCGTGGGTCCCCAGGGGCGCCCGGTGGATGATCAGGGGTGTTTCAGGGCGGTTTTCCCGGTTGGTGAATTCCAGCTTAAACCGTCTTCCCTGTGCAAAATCTACCTGGTTTGTGGCCAGGGTAAATTCCCTGCCGATGGCGCTCCAGATCTGCACGTCGATCTTGGGCCCGTAAAATGCACCTTCCCCTGCCACTTCAATATAGGGCGTGTTCGTGTCCTGCAATACCTGTCGCACCATGGCTTCCGTTTCAAGCCAGAGTTCCGGCTCGTCGATGTATTTTTTGCCCAGTTCGGCGGGATCATGCAGGCTAAACCGCATAACATATTTTTCTATCCCGAAGATTTTGAAATATTTCTGATACATGTCGTTGACCGCACGGAATTCGCGCGCAAAGTCTTCCTTGCTGCAATAGATATGCGCGTCGTTCATATGAAGGCAGCGCACACGCATGAGGCCAAACAATTCCCCGCTTTGCTCGTACCTGTAACAGGTGCCGTATTCCGCCAGACGCAGGGGCAGGTCTTTATAACTTCTCGGTTCTGCAGCAAAAATCTTATGATGGTGCGGGCAGTTCATTGCCTTGAGGTAATATCTGGTACCGTCCAGTTCCATCGCCGGGTACATGCTGTCTTTGTAGTAAGGCAGGTGACCACTCGTGAGATAGAGATTTTCCTTGCCAATATGCGGTGTCACCACCCGTTTGTAACCCGCTGCCTGTTCTGTTTCTTTGGCCAGTTTTTCAAGCTCTTCGATGATTATGGTGCCATTGGGCATCCAGAGCACCAGACCCTGACCCACGTCGTCGTCCATGGTATAAATTCCCATCTCCTTACCCAGTTTGCGGTGATCCCGCTTTTTTGCTTCTTCAAGGAGAAGCAGGTATTCATCAAGTTCTTTTTTTGAAGGGAAGCTGATGCCGTAAATGCGCGTAAGCTGTTTGTTATTTTCATCTCCCTTCCAATAGGCGCCTGCAATATTGGTCAGCTTCAATGCCTTGATCAGGCCTGTATGGGGTATGTGCGGACCACGGCAGAGATCGGTAAACCCGCCCTGTGTATAAAAGGTAATTTCACCGTCGTTCAGGTTTTTCAGGAGGTCGAGTTTGTATTCGTCTCCCTTGTCAAAGAAAAAGCGGACCGCTTCATTCTTTGAAATTTCCTTCCGTATGTATTTGTTCTGTTGCGTGGCAAGCTCCGTCATCTTTTTTTCCAGGTTCCTGAGATCATCTTCCGTGATCTGTCTTCCACCCAGGTCCATATCATAGTAGAAGCCGTTTTCCACGGCCGGGCCTACCCAGAATTTCACGCCGGGAAAAATGGATTCCACCGCTTCAGCCATCAGGTGGGCCGTAGAATGCCAGAAAGTGGCTTTTCCCTCCGGATCATCCCAGGTCAGGAGTTTTATGGAAGCATCACGTGTGAGTGGGCGTGAGGAATCCCATACTTCACCATTCACTTTGGCGGCAATCACTTTTCTGGCGAGTCCTTCGCTGATCGACCGGGCAATATCCTGGGAGCTTGTACCTTCCGGGTATTCCCGTACTGCGCCATCAGGTAATGTAATTTTTATCATGCTTCGCCTTTCCTTTAAGGGTTGCAAAATTAACAAACTCTTGCCAGATTTTGGTTTCGATAAAATGTCCAAGTACGAATTTTCTCTAATTTGCCATCGATGAAAAGCCGGATCTTTTTTTTGTTTTTTTTCTTTCTGGGATCAGGGGTAACACTGTCCCGTCTCCATGCCCAGGATCTTACAGGAATCTGGCGCGGCCATTTCCGCTCCAACCTTTCATATGAGCGCCTCCTTACCAATTACGACGACCGGTACAAGATGGAAGTGCAGATAGCACAATCGTCCGGTTTGTTCGAGGCGGTAACCTATTCCTACAAGAACACCGAATTCTATGGAAAGGCAACTGCCAGCGGAACCGTCAATTTCCAGTCGAGAAAAGTAGTTCTAAAGGAAGGAAAACTGCTGGAGGTCCGGTTTGCCTCCGGTTATGTCTGCCTGATGACCTGTTTCCTTCAGTATTCAAAACTCGGGAATGACGAATACCTGCAGGGCACCTATTACAGTGTTCGCGTGGGCGATTCCTCGGCTGATTGCGGGAAAGGGAGCATTTTCCTGCACCGCGTTGTTGAATCGGACTTTTATAAAGAACCGTTCCTGGAAAAAAAGGAAAAAGAACTGCTCGCGAAAAAGAAATCGCCGGAAAAACCGGATTCCAGTCAGTTGGCTGTAACACCCGGGCCCGATTCGGTCGTAATTAAGAAAACTGCTCCTCCTTCCCTTGCTAAGAAAAAAGCCACGGTCAAAAAACCGGCACCTGCATCAGCTGCTGTAGTCAAATCGAATCCGCCGGTTAAAAAACCGGTTACGGCTGCCGTTCCGCCACCAACTAAAACCGTGCAGAAAAATAATGTGCCACCGCCGCCCACAGCAAAAGCAAAATCCAACTCGATGGTTCCTGAACAAAGCCGGCACCGTTCAGACAGTTCCATAAAAATCACCGCACCGGCAACGGTTTCAGTTCCCCAGCCGGAAGTACTTCGTACACGGACCAACGAATTATTAAAAACGATTACCGTAAGTCATCCCAATATCGAGCTGAGGCTGTACGACGACGGAGCCATCGACAATGACACGGTCTCCGTTTACTATGACAATAAACTGATTGCCTCGAAAGTCCGTCTTACAGACCAGGCCGTTGTAATACATATCCAGGTGGAACCTTCAGACCACCCGCACCAGCTGGTAATGGTTGCGGAAAACCTGGGTGATATTCCGCCGAACACTTCCCTGCTTGTAGTGCGCGATGGGGAGAAAAGGTATGAGGACAGGATCATTTCCACCGAACAGAAAAACGTGGCGATCCGTTTTCAGTACCGCAAACCGGAATAATTATTTCCTTGGAAATTTTTCATCCATCGCGTCGGCAAAATACACAAAGCCGGCAATGATGGTGCTGGCCTGGCGAAGGTCTGCCGGACTTAAATGGTCATAGCTGTCGACATTGCTGTGGTGTGTCCGTGATCCGTATTCCATGGGATCCTGGATGAACTGAAAAGCCGGCAGCCGGAGGGAATCAAAAGGGAGGATGTCGGTTCCTCCGGTATATTGCAGGGTGGTGGTCTTCGCTCCCAGATCATGGAAAGGAAGGAACCATTTTTCAAAAACAGGACCCGCCGATGCATTTCCCTGCAGATAAATTCCACGGATTTTTCCCGTTCCGTTGTCAAGGTTCAGATAAACGGAAACCTTGTCTCCTTCCGCATTATATTTTTTGGTGACCGTATCGGTGAAATGATTTCTCACATAGTTCTTGGAGCCAAACAGGCCGGTCTCCTCTCCTCCCCACAGACAGATCCTGATGGTTCGGCGGGGATGAAAATTAACGGTCCTGAGTATGCGCATCACTTCCATCATTACGGCGGATCCTGCGGCATTGTCTGTGGCTCCTGTTGACCCCTGCCAGGAATCCAGGTGGCCGCCGATGATCACGAGCTGGTCTTTCAGTTTTTTATCTGTTCCGGGAATCTCTGCGACCACATTATAACCCTCGGTGTTATCTGAGATGATTTCCGAGCGAAGTTCAAGCTCCACTCTAACCGGTATGCCATGCTGCTGCATGCGTTGGAGGGCCATAAAGTCTTCATAGGACATAGAAAGGTCAGTCAGAGACTGCTCTTTGGGCGCGGTATACGGAATTCCATTTTGAACGAAGACCGTTCCGTCCGAATTCCTTGTGCTTGTCGTCAGGATACCCAGTGCACCTTCCTCGGCGGCCCATTTTTTCACCTGGGCCAGCAGGAGTGCTGCAGATACGGCCGACTGTACGGACCTGGAGGGAGGTACTGGTGCCTTCGGATCAAAGGCTGCCATGCGGATCAGCTCGGAGTCCGTGTAGCGCAGGGCATCCGGTGCATATCCCAGCGGAAGGGAGTCGCTCCTGCGCATCATCACCAATTTGTCTTTCACTTTCCCGGACCAGGCAGGCAGATCGGTGCTGTCTTTGATGTCAAGCAGGATCACTTCCGCCTGTTTAAGCCCTCCGGTTCCCTTCGAAAACGTTTTGGGAAAGCTCATCAGTGGTTTATAGTATGGAGCGGTAAGCGCGAAATAATATTTTTCCAGTTGCCAGGAATTACCCCAATGCCCGAATGGTTCGAGGCGGGCATTCTCCAGACCCCAGGATGCAAGCTTGTCTTTGGCCCAATGAGCCGCTTTGATAAAGCCGGGCGACTGCATCAGACGGGGGCCGTTGGCGTCCGTCAGCTGAAAAGCGATCTCCATCACCTGTGAATGATTAAGACCTTCCTCCCTTATTCCCGCAATCATGGCGGAATCCTTTATTTCTGTTTGGGAGAGAGCGATATGACATAACAGCACAAGAGAGAGGATAATACATTTTCTCATGTAATCTTTGTTCAGTTTTTTAAATTGATGGGTCTAAAATAAGGATCGTCACCCTATCAGGCAGCCGGAATTACACGAACGGAATTTAAAAATGAAAATTCCAGCTGACCGAAGGCAGGATGGGAAAAAGGGATACCTGTTTGGCCTGCACCTTCAGCGTTCCGTCGTAGGCGCTGCCCGTCTGGTCGAAATAGATAAAATATGGATTCATGCGGTTATAGACGTTATAAATACTAAAAACCCAGTAACTATGAAGTTTCGCGCGCGGTTTACGCATCGGCGTAAATACCGCGGCGAGATCCAGACGGCTGTACGGAGGCAGCCTGTACTGATTGATCTGGCTGTAGTCCTGCGTCAGCACGCCGTCGACTACATAAAATTTCTGGGGATAAGATGTTGCATTTCCGGTAGCAAATACAAATACCGCAGAGAATTTCCAGTGTTTGTTCAGCTCGTACGTGCTCACAACGGAGATATCGTGCCGGCGGTCGTATTTGGCGGGATATTTCTCTCCGTTATTGATCTGCGGAAACTGTCTCCAGGTCCATGACAGTGTATAGCCAATCCATCCGGTCCATCTTCCCCTCGATTTATTCACATACCATTCAGCGCCATAGCTCCAACCCTTACCAAACACAAAGGCGCTTTCCGGATCACTGAGCGTTGGCGTATAACCTTCCTTGTATTCGATCTGGTTCTGCATTTCCTTATAGTATACTTCCACAGAAGCTTCAAACATATTGTTGTTGAAATTTTTAAACAGACCTGCAGAATATAACCAGCTGGTTTGTGGTTTTACATAGTAAGTACTCGGCACCCATAGATCTGTGGGCAGCGTCGTGCCTGAATTGCTTACCAGGTGGATATACTGCAGATTTCTGGAAACGGAACCCTTGACCGAGGTTTCCGGATTGATCAGGTAACGGATGGTAAACCGCGGTTCGGGGCCGCCATAAGTCTTTACATTCTGTCCGTTGTTGAAATGCACGCTGTCGGTTTTATTTCCGTCTGCGTCGGTCTGGTAGATCGTGTAGGGTCCTGTCTGTTCAAAACCACTCCAGCGGAGACCCAGCTGGATATCAATGCGGTCACTGGCCTGCCAGTCGTCCTGCAGATACACCGCTGCCTCACGGGCATATTTGATATTGGAATTGTTTGGTGTGAATATCACCGAATCCTGGTGGCCGCTCAGCACGTTGGGAGTAAACGTATGAAAGGTCAGGAGCCCGCCAAAACGGATCTTGTGTTTCGGGTTAAGAAAATAATCAAAATCGATTTTTCCTGAATAATCTTTGATCCCGGAGGAAAGGCTGAGTTCAAAATTGTCCTGTCCTCCGTTAAAGGCAAATTTATAGTCGTTAAACAACAGGGTGGTATTGGCGAAGAGTTTTCTGTTGAACACATGGTTCCATCGCAGTGTAGCTGTTGTATTTCCCCAGGGAATATCGGTGGAAAAAGATCGTCTGGAGTTATTAAAGTCGAACACATCCCGTCCGAAATAGCCGCTCAGGTAAACTCTGTCCTTTTCAGAAAACTGGTAGTTGACCTTGGCATTGAGATCGTAAAAATAATATCCCGATCCGTAGTAACTGCTGGATCTGGGCACAAAGGGCGTAATGAGCAAATCGACATAAGTGCGGCGGTAGGAAACTATAAAGGAAGCTTTCTGTTTTGCGATCGGTCCCTGAATAGATAATCGGGAAGAGAGCAGTCCCAGACCTCCGTCCACTTCAAATTTATTCATATTGCCTTCCTTCATGGAAATATCAAGCACGGAAGAAAGCCTTCCTCCATACTGCGCAGGCATACTGCCCTTGATCAGGGTTGTGTTCTTTATCGCATCGCTGTTGAAAATAGAAAAGAAACCAAAGAGATGCCCCGTGTTGTATACGATGGCGTCGTCGAGCATGATCAGGTTCTGGTCAGGTCCGCCTCCCCTCACATAAAGTCCGGTATTCCCTTCCCCGGCATTGCTCACGCCCGGAAGTAACTGCAGGGTTTTCATGATGTCCACTTCACCAAATAACACGGGAAGCGACTTGACCTGACTCATCGAAAGGTCGATCTTGCCCATCTGTGCGCTGGTCACATTGCGGTCCCTTTTTTTTGCATAGACCACCACTTCTTCGTTAACGACCGTTTTTGGAAGGATGAGAAAATTGTGATCTATATTCCTGTCCAGGTCCAGTTCCAGGTATTTGGTGACATATCCCACATAGGACACGGTGATGAGGTAATGACCTTCGGGAAGTGTAATGGAATAAAATCCGTATCCATTGCTGTTCACTCCCTTTTGCTGGCCGTTAATGCCTAATGTGGCTCCGATCAGATTTTCAGATGACAGAGAGTCTTTGATATAGCCTGTAAGACTGTATTTATTCTGGGCTTGAGACGCCAGACACACACATAGGAAGGTCAGGATTAGAAATTTTTTCATTATTCAGTCACCACCGGTGCAGAAAAATGGATACTGTCACTCACTTCCCCGCATTCACCCGTCTCACCGCCGGCGGGATGATTTATTCCAAGGTAAGGGTTAACGATCCGGGGAGTCGGACTCAGCCAGTAAGCTTCGGTAGAGTCAGGAAAAGCCGTGGCACAGCGGATATGAAATACAGTGCTGCCGTCATATTTCACCGCACGGATAAGAGAGTATAATTCATCCGTCACCATATTAAACTCTCTTTTCTTCTGTTCCATTTCTTTTTCTCCGATCAGTCCGGCAATATCGCCCTGAACAGACTGGGCCAGGCTTTGTGCGGTCAGTACGATGGCAGAATCTGCCTTGAACTGATCGAATTTGATGCTGTCAATGGAATGGCTGAGGGTCGTCGCGCGCGTGTGGACAAAACTGGTATCTGCCCTGACAAACGCATCGGCGAGGGAGTAATAACTGTCTAACACACCGGCAACGGATTTGTTGAAGGCCGAGGACTTTGAATTGATGGCCAGCGGAACATCCCGTTCCTCTGATTTATTTTGATTTGTATTGTTGTCATGTAGTACGAGATAGGTGATTCCGAGGGCCAAAGCTAAAACGCCTACCAGTAATAAGGCCTTCCTCATATTCTGAATTTGGTCAAAGATAATTCTAAATGCATTTGCTTTAAATTTGCGCGTTTGAATTAACACATTTCCGTATGCTCGCTGGTTTTCAAAATATGACTTTCGAATTTGGTGCCCGGATAATCGTTGACAATGTAACCTGGCACATCCAGCCTGATGAACGCATCGGACTGATCGGTTACAATGGTACCGGAAAATCCACGCTGCTGAAAGTGTTGGCCGGTGAGTACGCTCCCTCGGCCGGGACGGTGGAACGGAGCCGCAGCACTTCCATAGGATACCTTCACCAGGACCTGCTGAGCTTTGATACGGGCGATACCATACTCCGGGTTGCCCTGGGCGCCTTTGAAAAAGTGCTGTCTCTTGAAAAAGAGCTGGAAGACCTCGTGGCGGAACTTGAAGCCCATGAAAAATCAGGAAAGGGTCAGCCTGACCTGCTGCTCTCGGTTTATGCCGACAAACTGCAGGAAATGGACCATCTGGATGGCTATACGATTCATCATAAAACAGAAGAAGTTTTGCAGGGCCTGGGTTTCTCCAATGCCGACCTCCAAAGGCCTTACCGCGAATTCAGCGGAGGCTGGCGTATGAGGGTCCTGCTGGCCAAGATGATCCTTCAGAAACCCGATCTGCTTTTGCTCGATGAACCGACGAACCACCTTGACCTTCCTTCCATCGAATGGCTGGAGAAATATCTGCAGCATTATCCAGGTTCTGTCGTGATCGTTAGCCACGATAAATTTTTTCTGGACAGGATGGTTACTAAAATCGTGGAGCTATACCAGCAGGACCTCCATATTTACAATGGAAATTATTCTTTCTACGAGAAAGAAAAGGAAATGCGCGTGACCCTCCAGCAAAGAGCTTATGAGAACCAGCGGGATTTTATCCGGCAGCAGGAAAGATTTATCGAGAGGTTCAGGGCAAAAGCCAGTAAGGCGGCTGCCGCCCAGTCGGCTATGAAAAGGCTTGACAAAATCGAGCGGATCGAAAATGCGGAGATTGAAAGACCTGACATGAAGATTCAGTTCCGGATCGACAGGCCGCCCGGCAAAGTACTCGTGCAACTCAGGCATGCCGCTAAGAGTTTTGGCGATATTGAAATCCTGCAGGATGCGGAAGCCGAAATTGAGCGTGGCGACAAGATTGCGCTGATCGGTGCCAATGGAAAAGGGAAATCAACAGTCCTTCGCATCATCGCCGGTACAGAACCTTTTTCTGGAGAACGCATCTGGGGGCATCACGTCGACGCGAGTTTTTATGCCCAGCACCAGCTGGAGTCATTAAACATGCAGGACAGTATACTGGAAGAACTTAAGCACGCGGGCACTCAGAAAAATGAACTGGAAATCCGTTCCCTACTCGGCTGTTTTCTTTTTTCGGGTGATGATGTGGATAAAAAAATCCGGGTGCTGAGCGGCGGTGAAAAAGCACGTGTTGCCCTGGCTAAAACCATCGCGGGCAAGGCTAATTTTCTACTGCTGGATGAACCCACCAACCATCTTGACATACACTCCTGCGAATTGCTGGCAGAAGCCCTGAATAAATATGAGGGGACCTACATCCTGGTGAGTCACGACCGCTTTTTTATTTCAAAAACGGCCAACCGGATCTGGGAAATAGACAACGGCAAGATCAGGGATTTTAAAGGCGGTTATGAAGAATGGGTGGAATGGAACAAAAGGATAAATGCGCAAACCAGGCCGGTTCAGTCACGTTCAGGTCAGGAAAAGCCAAAGCAGGAACCCGCACAGCCGGCACCCGCACCCGTGTCACCACCTGTAAGTAAAGAGGCTAAAAAGCAATTGCAGAAACAACAGAAACTGGTGGAGCAACTGGAAGAAGAGATCAAGCGTCTTCAGGCCGGGCATGATCAGCTTGAAAAACAACTTTCCGCGAAGGAAATCTATGCCGACCGCCAAAAGTTTCTCGTGGCAGAGTCTGAATACAAGAAAGCGGCGCTCAGCCTGTCCTTAGCGCAGCAAAAGTATGATGATGCGCTGGAAAGGCTGATGGAAATGGAAGAAGAGCTGCAATAGGGTGGCTTGCTTCTTTGCAGCCTTTGTGTAATTTTATCAAAAGTATCCAATCATTAAAAACCTGATTCCTTCATTTGTCCGTATACTTTATTCCTGCTGTTTATTTTTTTTATTAACCAGTAGTGCGGCAGGCCAGGATTCCACCGGCTCATCCGGCACGCAGGTCTTTTCAGGCGATTCGCTGAAAGGAATACAACAAACCACGGTTTCCGGCAAAGGCAAAAGACCCAGGATCGGGCTAACCCTCAGCGGTGGCGGAGCGAAAGGTCTTGCCCATATCGGCATCCTGAAGGCAATCGATTCAGCTGGACTTCAAATCGATTACATCACCGGTACGAGCATGGGCAGTATCATCGGTTCTCTTTATGCTGCAGGCTATTCTTCCGACAGTATCCTGTTTATCGCCCGCCGGATGAACTGGGACCAGGTCCTGTCGAACCAGAGCTCCCTCCGCAATATCATCATGGAGGAAAAAACAGAATACGGAAAATATGATATTGAGCTTCCCTGGGTCAATCATTTTTTCAGACTTTCCACAGGTGTGCTGGAAGGTCAGGAGCTCTGGCTGAAATTTTCCGAATTGCTTTTTCCTGTTTATAAAAGTAAAAATTTTGATTCGCTGGATATACCATTTAAATGCATCGCCACCGATATATCCACCGGGCAGGCGGTGGTGCTGGACAGCGGGGAAATTGTTTCGGCCGTGAGGGCCTCGATGGCCATTCCTTCTGTTTTTACTGCGGTAGACTACAACGGCCGCCTGTTGGTCGACGGAGGAATAACGAGGAATTTTCCTGTGCAGGATGTCCGGAGGATGGGTGCGCAATATGTCATCGGCAGCAATGTGACCAGCAACCTTCTGCCCACAAACAAGGTGAACAATGCACTTCAGGTTCTTCTGCAGGTAGCTTTTTTCCGGGAAGCGGAAGATACCAAAATGGAAGTACCTCTTTGTAATATTTACGTACAGGCGCCCCTGGAGAAATACTCCATGGCTACTTTCAGCCAGTCTGAAGAGATTATAGAAGTCGGAATGGAAGAAGGAAGAAAGATCTATCCGCAGCTGAAAAAGCTCGCCGACTCCCTGAACAATCTGTACGGGCCCGATTCAGTCTGCAAATCCCTGCCTGATATCCAGTCCGTTAAAATCTCTTCCTATGAAGTAAAGGGACTCAGCCAGACCAAGGAGGAATTTTTTATTCATACCATGGGCCTGCTGACCAACCACGTCTATACACCGGAGATGTTATCATATATGGTGAGGAGGGCCAATGGTACCCGTTATTTCAACCGCATTATCTATCACCTCGATCCGCAGCCGGACCAGTCAGTGAAAATTGTATTCGATGTTACGGAAAATCCATTGACATTTGCCAAGCTCTCACTTCACTATAGCCAGTTTTCGGGCATCAGCGCCATCATCAATCTGACGTCAAGGGATTTTTTCACGCCCAATTCAAGAAGTATGGTTACACTGAATATCGGGGAGAATTTCCGCGTGAAAGGTGAACATCTTCAATACCTCGGCCGCGCCAGAAAATTTGCTTTCAGGGCATTCACCCAATTCGATCAGCTGGGTATCACCACGTATCACGATACAAAGGAGTCAGGAAACTATACACAAAATTATTTTGACATTGACGGGCGCCTGGGTTATTCCACCAACCGCGACATAACCGTCGGTATGGGTACCAGGTTTGAATGGATTAAATACAATCCGTCAATCACGAGTGTGGTGCAAATCATCGGTACAGATGCTTTTCCGACAAGCTATATTTTCTTCAACACCAATTCACTCGACCGCCCGGTGTATCCAAAAAAGGGATTGAAATCGGATCTGGAAGCTGGATGGGTATTTACCCAGAGTCCGGATGTTGAACTGCATTCCAATACGCACGATTATGATACGCCTACGGTCAATACTCCTTATCCAAGGATAACTTATCATTTTGAAAGTTATTCACCGCTTTCGTCGAAGAGCACGCTCCTCTTAATGGCCCACGCGGGCATGAATTTTCAGAAAGGAAATATGATGAATGTGTTTTCCATCGGAGGCCTTACACACAGTTTCCACAACCAGGTAACGTTTGCCGGTCTCAGGGAAGGATCGTTCTACAGTTCAAGCCTGGCCGAGCTGCAGGCCGGGTACCGAATCAATTTCTACGGAAATCTCTACCTGACCGGTAGAGCCAATATCATGTTCAATAATTTTGTGGATAACGGGAAAAGTTACTTTGATACTCCCGATTTTCTTTCAGGATACTCACTCACTTTCACGTATAATTTTTTCCTCGGTCCGCTGGAACTTAGCGCGATGTATTGCGACCAGTGGAAAAGGGTGATGGGCTATATCAACATCGGTATTCCTTTCTGACAGTGCGACTGCCGACACCGGAAAATAAGTTATGCGGTGTTGTTTTATTACAGTCCGAGCCCTACGATTTCCAGAATTTCTTTTTCTTTTTGCATGGCTTCGGTTTGAATTTTTTTGCCTTCAGCCAGATAGGATATTATCTGGGGATCCGTGTTGGGTTCCGGCACATTGATGCATACATTGAGATAAGCACCCATCACAGCACTGCGGGCACAGAGTGCACCGACACCTGCATCCGATCGTGAATTTGGATTTCCATCGACCGCCATGGCTTTGAGTACCTCCATGGAACGGTATGCGCTTGTCATTACCTGAAAGGGAATTTCGATGGCACGCAGCGTTGCTTTCCGGATGGCTTGGTTCCGATCCGCTTTTTCTTCCTCCGTGGTTTTTGGAAGATTCCGGGCATGTATTATCCCTTCGAAAGCTGCCGTGTCTGCGTCCACCAGGCCGAGTAATTCTTTCTGGCAGTCCATTGCCCTTTCTGCCCAGCCGCTGAATTTTTCCCAGTCATTTTTTTGCGCCGAAAGATTGGCCACCATAGCGGCCAGGCTGGCACCAAGAGCGCCGATGCAGGCTGACACAGAGCCTCCGCCGGGCGCAGGTGATTCGCCCGCTGTTTCATCCGCGAACTCCGCCAGCGTCATCCGGACGAGTTTAGACGCGCCGGGTTGATTCATTCTGTACTCAATAATTCTTTCCTCCGCTTTAAAAGGAGCAAGCTGGTCCAGTCCCATGGAGAGGACGGCCAGACGTATCAATTCTTTTTCCGGAAGGCCTGCAGAGCGCTTTTGTTTTTTCAAAAAATATTTTCCTGCATCCAGCATGGCTTTTAACGGGATAAGGCCCACCAGTTCACTTCCCGTTACCCGGAGACCACGGGCCTCTGCTTTGCGGCAGACTTCATCAAATGCAATATGCAGGGGCGTTACGGAAAGGTTGGTCAGGTTCATGGAAATCTGGGCGATGCCATATTCTTCGATATACCAGCCCAGCGCTTTAACAGATTTCAGGCTTCCGGGAATCATCAGGGGCTGCCCTTCCGCATCCCGTATAATATTGCCCGTTACCGGATCCCCTTCTCTTTTTACCCTTCCTGCTTCCCGCACGTCAAAAGCAACGCTGTTGGCTCTTTTAACAGAAGTTGTATTCAGGTTGATATTGTAGGCCACAAGAAAATCCCTTGCGCCGATTGCGGTGGCTCCCCTTTTCTCGTCAAATACAGCAGGACCGTAATCAGGTTTCCATTCAGGCTTTTTTATTTTATCAGCGAATCCTTCGTATTCGCCGGCGCGGATAGCCGATAAACTGCTTCTTGATTTATCAGGCTGGGCTGCTTCATAGAGATAGACGGGAATACCCAGCTCCCTGCCTACCCTTTCGGCGAGTTTTCCAGCCCAGGCCGCCGTTTCTTCCATCGTGATTCCGGAAACGGGGATGAGCGGGCAAACGTCGGTTGCACCCATTCGCGGATGTTCTCCTTTGTGTGTGCGCATATCGATCAGTTCCCCTGCTTTGCGGATACACCGGAAAGCCGCTTCCACTACGCTTTCTGGATTCCCGACAAAAGTGACCACCGTACGATGAGTGGCTTTCCCGGGATCGACATTCAGCAGGCTGACTCCTTCTACGGTCTCCGCTTCACTTGTAATTTGTTCGATGATCCGGACATCCCTTCCTTCGCTGAAATTCGGAACACATTCGATTATTGCGGGCATAAAAAAAAGATTCTGGTTACAAGGTTAAGAAATTCTCAAGTCTCCCGGTTTTCTTCCCTTCAGCGAACTCATGAAATACCTAATTAGAAGCTGAGTATTCCTGATTGACATTCGAATCGGATGAGTACAAAAATTATCGGATGAATTCTCCCCGGATAATAACATGCTCAATAAGGTCTGCACCCATCCGGTAGGGTATATAGGCGGGTGACGACATAGGCTGCGTGATGATCAGGTTTGCCGGTTTTCCGGCCGCAATGGACCCGTGAGAACCGCCCAGCCCCATTGCATAAGCACCATTGACCGTTGCGGCATTCAATGCTTCTTCGGGCAGCATTCTCATCTGAATGCAGGCCAGGGTAATAACCCAGTTCATGTTCCCGGATGGTGAAGATCCCGGATTATAGTCTGTAGCAAGAGCCAGCGCGGCATCGGCGGCGATGAGTTTTCGCGCAGGTGGGTAAGGCAGGCGCAGGAAAAAGGCCGCAGTAGGCAGCAGGGTACAGAAACCTTTCCAGTCAGCGTTCCTCAGTAATTCAATATCAGTTTCCGTCATGGTCTCCAGATGATCCATGGAAACGGCGCCCAGTTTTATCCCGGTTTCCAGTCCCCCGATGGAATGGAGCTGGTTTACGTGCAGCTTGGCTTTCAATCCGTGTTTCTGTCCTGTCCTTATAATTATTTCTGTTTCTTCAGGACTAAAAAATCCTTTCTCACAAAACACATCTATATAATCTGCCATTTTTTTCCCTGCGATAAGGGGAATCATTTCTTCCGTGAGTTCGCGAATGTATCCGGCATGATCTTCCCGCCAGGCCGGCGGAAAGGTATGGGCTCCTAAGAAAGTTGAACGGATGGCCAGGGGCGACTTCGCTTTCAGCTTCTTTATCACCCGCAGGATCTTCAGTTCGGTTTCTAACGTTAATCCATAACCGCTCTTGATTTCAACGGCACCGGTACCCGTGGCTGCCAGCTCGCCAAGCCGTTTCCAGGCCAGCCGGAAAAGTTCGTCCTCTTTAGTGTTTTCAACCTCCCGCATGGTACTGAGGATTCCTCCGCCAGCAGCGTGGATGGCGGCATAATCCAATCCGCGGATCTTGTCAACCATTTCATTTTCCCTGCTTCCGGCAAAGACCAGGTGTGTATGGCTGTCGCACCAGCAGGGCATAACAAGGCGGCCCTTGCAGTCTTTTTGCTCCCGGGGAAGTTTTGGAAGTTCCTTTTTCAGTTTGGACATGGAACCAAAACCTGCAATTTCTTCATCTTCGATTAGCAGCCAGGCGTCTTCCGCTACGGGTAGACGGGACAGTTCCTCACCATATAACGGAACGGAAACAGGCCGGACATTCAGCAGCTGTCGTATATTTTTAAGGAGCAGTCGCGCCATGCAGGTTCAAAGTTGAAAGGTTTCTTTGGTTTTTCTGGCCAGCTCATAACCTGCATCAGCGTGACGGATCACACCCAGGCCCGGATCGTTACGGAGTACCCGGGAAAGTCTTCGGGCAGCCTCATCCGTTCCGTCCGCTACGATCACCATGCCCGCATGAATGCTATATCCCATGCCCACGCCGCCGCCATGATGCAGGCTTACCCAGCTCGCTCCGCCTGCAGTATTCACGAGGGCGTTGAGTATGGGCCAGTCTGCCACGGCATCGGATCCGTCCAGCATGGCTTCTGTTTCGCGGTTAGGGGAAGCGACGGAACCCGTGTCAAGATGATCGCGGCCGATAACGATGGGTGCTTCCACTTTTTTCAACCGTACCAGCTCATTGAAGGCGAGTCCTGCTTTTTCTCTTTCGCCCTGCCCGAGCCAGCAGATTCTTGCGGGCAGGCCCTGGAAAGCAATTTTTTCTTTAGCCAGACGCAGCCACCTTTTCAGGGATTCGTTGGCTGGAAATAATTCCAGAATCAATTCATCCGTTACTGCAATGTCTTTTGGATTTCCACTCAGTGCGGCCCACCGGAAAGGGCCCTTTCCCTCACAGAAAAGCGGACGGATATAGGCCGGAACAAATCCGGGAAAATCAAACGCCTGCTGAAGCCCTTTTTCAAAAGCACGGGCCCTCAGGTTATTGCCATAGTCGAAGGTGACAGCTCCTTTTTTCTGGAGCTCCAGCATATATTCCACGTGTTGCTTCATGGAATCATAGGCAAGAGCAAGATATTTCTGTGGATCTGAACTGCGTAGTGTTCGTGCTTCTTCCGGGTCGATCTGGTGGGGCCAGTACCCGATGAGCGGATCGTGTGCGGATGTCTGGTCTGTGAGAGTATCAGGGATAATATTCCTTTCGGTCATCCTTTTCAGCAAAGTCACAGCATTGCAGCATACGCCAATAGAAACAACTTTGTTTTCTTTTTTTGCCAGCATGGCCTTGTCGATGGCTTCGTCGACATCTGTGATCCCGTAATCGAGATAGCGCGTGTCCAGTCTCTTCTGAATTCTCCAGTATTCTACCTCGGCTATCAGGGCTACGCCTTCATTCATTGTAATGGCCAGCGGTTGTGCACCGCCCATACCTCCAAGCCCTGCTGTTACATTCAGCGTGCCGCGCAGGGTTCCGCCGAAATGTTTATCAGCCGCCGCAGCATAGGTTTCATACGTGCCCTGTACAATCCCCTGCGAACCGATATAGATCCAGGATCCCGCGGTCATCTGACCATACATCATCAGCCCCTTTTTTTCGAGTTCGTCGAAATGTTCCCAGGTGGCCCAGCGTGGTACGAGCTGGGAGTTGGAAAGCAGGACCCTCGGCGCATCCGGATGGGTTTTCATTCTCGCTACGGGTTTGCCGCTTTGGATGAGCAGGGTCTCGTCGTTTTCCAGCACTTTAAGATTGGCAAGAATATCATCCAATGCCTGAAAATTTCTTGCCGCTTTTCCCCTGCCGCCATAGACGATCAGTTCGTCGGGTTTTTCAGCCACTTCAGGATCCAGGTTATTAAGAAGCATTCGATAAGCGGCTTCCTGGATCCAGCCTTTGCAATTCAGTTTCGTGCCCGTCGGCGTTTTGTATTTTACCGGATCGTATTTCATCAGTGTCTGGTGCATGATCAGTTTAAAGAAAATTCATCGAAATGCGTGTTAAGAAGAATACCCTGCCTCTGCGCAAAGGCATTAGCCTCCCGGACAAGCCCAAAGGACGAAAGCATCTCCCTAACTTTTCTTATATCATCAGCGAAGATGCGGTCTTCCCTTGCAAAGCTTACCTGTTGCCGAACATATTCGTGTGCGTGTTCGAGAATCGAACTGCTGCGCAGAGGTCTGCGGAATTCAATTGCCTGGCAGGCTGTCATCAGCTCAATGGCCAGGATATTGTCAAGGTTATCCAGCACTTTTTCCAGTTTCCTGCCGCTGATACTTCCCATGCTCACGTGATCTTCCTGACCAAGCGAAGTGGGAATGGAATCTGCACTGGCCGGGAAACAAAGCGTTTTGTTTTCGGTTACCAGGGCAGCCGTCGTGTATTGCGGAATCATAAACCCGCTGTTCAGTCCCACATCCTTCATCAGGAGCATGGGTAGTCCCCATTTACCCTCGAGCAGAAGATAGCATCGTCTGTCGGAAATATTGCCGGCTTCGGAGGCAGCCACCGTGGCATAATCCATCGGGATGGCCAGGGGCTGACCATGGAAATTGCCGCCGCTGATCGTATCGTCGGGAGAAAAAATAAGCGGATTATCAGTAACCGAATTCAGTTCGATACCAGTGAGTTCCTTAAGATGAAGCCATGCATTCCGGCTTGCGCCATGCACCTGGGGCATGCATCGAAGGGAATATGGATCCTGTACACGGCCGCAATCCACATGACTCTTCATTATCTCTGATCCCGATAAAAGGAATCTGAGTCTCTGCGCCACAAGCTGGTTTCCACGGAATGGGCGGAGTTCATGCAGCCGTTCGTCGAACGGCGCTTTCGTGCCTGTGAGCGCTTCCAGGCTCATGGCCCCGATCAGGTCTGCCGCTTCCAGGGCATTGTGCATCCTGTGCAGGTTAACGACCGCATAGGCAAGAATAAATTGCGTACCATTGATCAGGGCAAGGCCTTCCTTGGGGCCCAGCTGCAAGGGCTGAAGTGCATATTTGGAAAGCATCTCGGCACCCGAGATGATCCGGCCATTATCCCAGACTTCACCCAGACCGATCAGCGGCAGAAAAAGATGAGCCAGGGGCGCCAGATCTCCGGAAGCGCCCACAGAACCCTGCTCAGGCACTACCGGACAAATATTTTCGTCGATCATCCAGCAGATGCGCAAAAGTGTTTCCGGCTGAATGCCGGAAAAACCACGCGCCAGTGACTGCACTTTGGTGATCATCATAATCTTTGAAATCAGCGGTCGTACCGGAAGACCTACGCCGACGCTGTGGCTCTGAAGAATTTTATGCTGCAGTATGCGCGTATCATCGGATGAAATATGCGTATTGGCCAAAATACCGAATCCGGTATTCACGCCATAAACGGTCTTCTCGCTGGCAACGATCTCGCGCACATCGTTACGGCTTTTAACAATCCTTGACATGGAAGGAGAAGAGATGATACCTTTCATGCTGCCTTCCGCCAGCGACATGACAATAGCAGGTGTCATTAGATCCGTACCATAATGAAAAGCTTCAGCCATGGTGTTCGATAAATTTCGATTGGATATATTTGCTGGCTTCCGTCAGTACCGAAAACCAATATGCATAACAGCACGAAAATAAAACTCTTTAGGATACTTCTCCGGATCAGTTACTGGCCTTCCCTTCTGTTAGTCTATCCCTTTGCCAGACTTAAAAAAAAATCAACCGCGTCGATTTTCTTTTTCTTTGACAGGTATTCTCTTGGAGGGGCTCAGCGGATCCACCTGGATATCCTGAAGGCCATGCCTGAAATTCCAAAAGACGTTTTTTTTACAAGGCTTTCACCCAACCGGGCGTTTCGGGAGGAATTTTATCATTCGCCCGCGACATCCTGTCGTGATATTCACTTTTGGTGCGACAATCTCTTTTTCCGGTTGTTTACCGTACACTATCTGTGTTTTTATCTGAACCGTCACCGCAGGTGCACTGTCCTGGGTGCAAACTCCACTTTCTTTTACGACATGCTTCCTTTCCTGAGAAAAGATACCAGGCGCATTGAACTGCTGCACAATTTCACCTTTGGCAAAAAAGGGATGGAGTTTTTTGGCCTGGCCAGTTATCACAGTCTCGACTTCCGAATCATCTACGATGAATTCACAAGGGAGAATCTCAGGAAGCAATATGAAGAATACGGAATCGAAAAAAGATGGGAGGACAGAATCCTGTTCATCGAGCCGGGAGTTGATATTCCAAAAGAAAAAATCAGACAATTCGAAGATCCCCTGAAGATCGTTTGTGCAGGCCGTGGGGGCGCGCAAAAGAGGATACACCTCATTAACCGTATTGCGGAGGAATGCCTGAACAGGTCGCTGCCCGTAGAATTTCATTTTGCCGGTACGTTGCTGGAAGAACTATCGCCCGAAGTAAAATCCTATTCCGTGATACATGGAGAAGTAAGGGACCCTGGGAAAATGGGTGAGATCCTTTCTTTCTGCGATATCGCCCTGCTTACGTCTGCATATGAAGGCTTTCCCATGTTTATCAAAGAAGCCATGGCACATGGCTGCATCCCCGTGGCAACAGCGTTGCCTGGTAACAGAATGCACCTTGCCAGTAACGAAAACAGCCTGCTTATAGAAGCTGTCGCGGATGAAAACAGCGTGGTCATTGAAGGCCTTGAGTATATTAAGGCACTTCTGCGGGACAGGGCGCTTTGTCAGAAACTTTCCCATGAGGCTTACCGTTATGCGGCGGCTCACTTCACAAGAGATATTTTCAATATGAAGTATCGCGAATTGCTCCTCTCCCGCTGATACCGCACAGCCGGATTCCGGGGTCACTGAATTCCTGTTCTTCCTTTCGTTTTCATCCGTATGAAATTTGCCGACATGAGCAACTTGGAAAAAAAACCATTCCGCAGGACAGTGCCCGGAATTTTTTTCTGACGTTGCATCATGGGAAATATGAATGCAGGCAGCGGACCTGAATACCCGGAAGACCGGATTTTTCCTTCACCCGTCAGTCTGAAATTCCGGACAAAGCGCCACCAGGAATCATAGACCCTCCAGTTTCCAAGAGATGAAGGATCCATTTTTTCCCATTGCATAAACCGCTCAGGGATTTCGACGGCAGGATTACCAAAACTCGATTGTGTTACCTGGGTTTCGCTGATGCCGATATTGACCAGTGCTTTTTCGATGTAAACGGCGGGTGGATGGGCTTTCAGGTAGTGAATGTAGAAATCAAAATCCACCACCCAGCGAAATCTCCTGTCGAAGAGGATGGCGGGATCCTTTTTGAACAGAACGGCAGAAGGAGGCCCGATGCGGTTACCTGCCAGCAGGATGCCGGGACAGCGGTTCAGGTTTTTAATGAATGAACGATCGGCCATTGACTCCGCCTTTTTTTCATCTGAATGAACATTGTTGAAGGCAGAAAAATAAAAATCAGGTCCCGGCCGCACCGACCGGACAAAACAACCCAGGCTGTCCCGGTCAGCAAACCAGTCGTCGTCGTGCATGAGCTTAATCCAGTCGCCACCGGCTTTCCGGATCGATTCGTTCCAGTTTTCAGGAGTGCCCATGGGCTGCTGGTTTTTAAAATAACGGATCGCAGGTTTGAGCGGATGGCTGTCAATGAGGTCCGAAACGGTTGTACCCGGACTATCGTCCGTAACCACCACTTCATAACGGGTATACTCCTGAACGAGGATCGAATCCAGGAGCCTTTTTAACAGTTCGGGGCGCTGATAAGCCGGTACGCAAATGGAGACAAACAGGTCTTGCACCATCTGACAAAAATAGTCTCTGTGGATAAATGACCCATATATTCATATTTCCTTGTCAAAATATAGCACGAAAATTGATTGTAAAAACGCAATACCCAGGTTATGATTATCCAGTTCAACCGTAATATCCAGTTTACCAAACTCCTCAAAGTGGAAGGAAGACTCCGGGAATTCAATTTCAGAAAGGTCAACGGCCTTCATGAAGAATTGTTCACTGTGGATGTCAGTGATGACCGGGGGAACCGGATCATGTTCAAAATGCGGAAGGATGGCAACGATTGGGTCATCGTAACCGACCATCCCATTCCCGAATGGGTAAGGGGCAGCAGTTCCCGATACAACGAAGCCATCGAAGAGGAACTCCGCGTTTCCTGATTTACAGTAAATTTACGGCAGAAGCCAGGGCATGGTTCGTCTTACCGCCACCATACAGCAATTTAAAGATCAGGGTGAAAAGACCGGATGGTCTTATGTTACCATTCCGGAGGATGTAGCGGAAAAACTGAAACCCGGATGCCGGAAATCATTTCGGGTAAAGGGGAAACTTGACGATCATTCCATTTCCCAGACGGCCCTGCTTCCGATGGGAAACGGTGAGTTTATCCTCCCGCTTAACTCCACGATCCGGAAAGCAATTCATAAAAATAAAGGCGCCATGGTGAAACTGTATCTGACAGAAGATTCAAAGCCTCTAGAGTTATCAGCCGACCTCAGGGAATGTCTGTCGGATGCACCCCGTGCGGAAAAAAAATTCGCTTCTCTCCCCCGTTCACACCAGATGTATTACAGTAAATGGATCGAGTCCGCCAAAACAACTCAAACCAAAGCGAAGAGAATACAAATGACGATCGAGGCGATGGAAAAAAATCTGACATACGGTGAAATGTTGAAACTCAATGCACAGTCTGTGCATAAGTAAGTTTGTCAGAATCCGGGAAGTTCTCATTAAATTTGAAATGAAGCCCGTTACGACGCCTTGCAGCAAAACCTATTTTGAAAACTTTAAATTTCCGGAATTGACTGAAACGATCATCAACCTAGAAACCGTAAACCCTATCGAGTTCTTCGGAGTAAACAATGGCAAACTGGATATCCTCAAAAAAAAATTCCCTCTTTTAAAAATTCTTTCCCGCGGTACACAGATAAAACTCAGCGGAGCGCCGGAACAGGTGGAAACGGCAAAAGAAAAAATTGACCTCCTGTTGCAGTATCTGGAAAGGAACGGAAGTCTTACCGAAAATTATTTCAACCAGATCCTGGGCGGCGACGACGCGGAAACGGTGGATCATTTCGTCGACAGAAATCCTAACGATATTCTGGTTTTCGGTCCCAACGGTAAAACGGTCCGGGCGCGTACGGTAAACCAGAAAAGACTGGTTACGGCCTCGGAAAAAAACGATATCGTTTTTGCCATTGGTCCGGCAGGAACCGGTAAGACCTATACCGCCGTGGCCATGGCCGTCAGGGCCCTGAAGAACAAAATGGTTAAGAAGATCATTCTTACCCGTCCTGCCGTTGAAGCAGGCGAAAACCTGGGTTTCCTGCCCGGCGACCTCAAGGAAAAAATCGACCCTTACCTGCGTCCGCTTTATGACGCGCTGGACGACATGATCCCGGCCGACAAACTGGGATATTATATGACCACACGGACCATCGAAATTGCGCCACTTGCCTATATGCGCGGACGTACGCTCGACAACGCGTTTATCATCCTGGATGAAGCGCAGAATGCGACCGATCTGCAGCTTAAAATGTTTCTGACACGTATCGGCGCCAGTGCGAAAGCGATCATAACGGGTGACCTGACGCAGATCGATCTGCCTAAAAACCAAAAAAGCGGTCTGGCAAAGGCCCTGTATATTCTAAAAGGAATTGACGGTATTGCGCATATTGAACTTGATGAAGAAGACGTCGTCCGCCACCGCCTGGTAAAAGCCATCATCAAGGCTTACGAAAAGGATAAGCAGGCAGAAGGAAATGGCTGACAGCAGACATTCAATAACATAACCCATTCTTTGAGACAATATTCGGTCCTGTTCTTTTTACTGTTCCTGGCTGCCTGTCAGGGAGGAAAAACTTTTTCACCTGCGGATGATGCACAGGATGCGGGCAGGCAGTTTATCCGGGCTTCTCTCGACGGAGACTATGAAAAGGCGAGGTTCTATCTGCTCAATGACTCCGTTAACCTTCTTCTTATTGCCAAATGGCAGCAGGGTTTTGACCGGATGGACAGAGACACCCGCCAGCAGTACCGCGAAGCCAGCATCCTGCCCCTCAGCATCCGGACGATTAATGATTCCGTCACGATCTATACTTTTTCCAACAGTTTCCGTAAGGATACGACAGCCCTGCGCATCGTGCGTGTAAAAGGCGAATGGCTGGTGGACCTGAAGGAAATCCTGAATGTCAGACAATAGGACCGTTTTTTACCTTGGGCCCGAATGAGTACGTTTGCAAGGTTAATTTCCTTCCATGAATAAAATGAATGTTTCCCATCCCTGGCATGGTGTTCCTTACGGAAAAAATGCGCCGAGGATCGTTAATGCGATTATCGAGATTCCACAGGGCTCCAGGGCCAAATATGAAATCGACAAGGAAAGCGGACTTCTCAAGCTGGATCGTGTGATCTATTCTTCTTTTTATTACCCCGTAAACTATGGGTTTATACCCCAGACCTACGGAGACGATAAGGATCCGCTGGACATTCTGGTCATTTCTTCCCTGCCCGTCACACCGCTTTGCCTTATGGAAGCCAAGGTTATGGGGGTCATGCAGATGATCGACAGCGGAGATGCTGACGATAAAATTATTGCCGTGGCTGCCAAAGATCCAGGAGTGAATCATTACAATAATATTGAAGAGCTGCCCAAACATTTTTTTGACGAACTCCGCCATTTTTTTGAGGAATATAAAAAGCTGGAGAACAAAACGGTAAAAGTCGAAGAAATCGGAGATAAAACCACGGCCCTTAAAGTGATCGAAAATGCCATCGAAGCCTACCGTAAGGGGTTTGGAGACCAATAGGGGAAAGTTTATGTAAAAGCTCCGTTTTCGCATCCATTAAGAAAGCCGTACATCCGATTTTGACTCCTTCACCACATAGTCTTCTGAGCGATCAGGAATTGTTAAGGAAATTCTACGCGACCCGGGACAATGAATTACTGGGTGTGTTGCTCGAACGGTATACCCTCCTGCTCTATGGAGTCGGCATGAAATATCTGAAAAATCCCGAAGAAGCCCGGGATGCCGTGCAGCAGATTTTTCTCAAAGTGATCCTGGAACTGCATAAATATGAAGTCAGTTATTTCAGTTCCTGGATCTACATGATTACAAAAAACCACTGCCTGATGATTCTCCGGGACAGAAAATCGGGCATTCCGGTTGATCTGATTTTGGAGCCTGCTGAGGAAGATCCCGGGACCGACCCCCTGAAAGATGAAACGCTGTTGCATGACCTTAAAAATGCGCTTGAACACCTGAACAGGGAGCAGAGAACATGTATACAGAAGTTTTATCTGGAAAAGAAATCCTATCAGGTGATTGCAGAAGAAACAGGATACAGCCTGCTCCAGGTGAAAAGTTATATTCAAAACGGTAAAAGAAATCTTCGTCTGCTACTGGAAGGAAAACTGAAAAATTCGGAAGAATGATGGAAGAAAATCAGGACATACCATCCGAAAAAAAACTGCCCGCGTCGCTGGACAGGCACCTCCGCAGTCTCATTCCTGAAGAAGAAATGGCAGAATTTCGCAGTCAGCTGCCGGAAGAGTTCATTTCAGATGCGAAAGAAGGATTGGATCAGCTGAGCGAAAACCGCATGGAGGCAGACCTGAAAAAATTAAACAGGCATTTGCATGTCCACCTCGGACATAAGCGTAGGTCAAGAAATAAAGCGTTCACGGGTGAACCAGTCTGGACTTATTGGGCAGTTCTCCTGATCTGCGTTCTTGCTTTGGCAGGTTACCTGGTCGTCAGGATGCTGCTGCACCGCTGATTACTGGTATTGAATATAAACAGGTCTTGGCTTCAGCTTCAGCACTTCCGCCGGCGTCATAATAGAACTGTTCGGTTCCCTGAAATCATTCTTGTAAAAAAGCTTAAAGCCGGTAAACTGAACGGGTTCCCTTGAAATAAATTCACGGTAGGTAGAGAGCTTTCTTTCTTTCGCTCCCCAGCCGTCCATGTCCATCACCACCTGCACTTCGGGACAGGGTTTAATTTTTTTATAGTTGGTAACCATGGGCCGTGTGAAACGGTGCACGACCAGGATCTTGGGAGGCAACTGACAGGTCTTGACCAGGTTTTCCAGATAGCCGATCGTATAGTTAATATCAGCCGCGTCCATGGTACCTATAACAGAGCCCGGCTTTTTGCCGGTTTTCATGGAAAACTCGGGATCGATGCCCAGGTGGACCTGCGGCATTTTCAGGTAGGTTTCCAATTGCGGAATTTCACTTTGGAGGGTGCTTAATCCGACCTGTACGTCGAGGAAAACCAGCGCATTAATGCGCGCCGCCATCCGGATCACGGAATCAATCTGCTTAAAAGGCATGCGTAACCGGTATGTATTGCCTTTTCCGGGATATCCCTGTGCCGTCACGGCGATATAATGAAGCGCCGGCCTTACTGTAATGCTCGAATCGGCGGCCTGCCATTTCCTGGTTTCATCTTCCAGTTTTTTAAGCATTTCATCCGCAGGATATTCACCCAGCACGCCCATTTTCTTGGAATACAGGTTCCCGTAATAGGCAACGATACGGTTGAAAGGCAGGATCGCGCCTGCCAGTGGATACTGGATCTTTACAGGCCAGCGGCCGGATGTATCACCGTTATTAAGAAACTGCAGTAATTGGTCATATTTTAATGTGTCGAGTACCGGAGGCTCCAGGCTGACAGCCAGGGAGTCCTTAATTTTCAGCGAATCACCGCCGCCGGCAGCAAAACTGTTCGAGTTTCTGTTGAAAATATTTCCGGATCCATAGGCCCTGAAAAAGTACAGCCCGAGGACCAATGCCAGGACGATGGTGGCAGAAAGGATCACATATGTCTTAAATAACCGGGGTTTTCCGGTTGTACGGGGTAATAATTCCATAGAGTAGATAATTAAGGTCGGATAAGGAACGAATTAGTGATGTTGCACAAGCAAAACGCAATAAATCAACCTTTTATTTTAAATTTTTAGGTTAAAAAACGATTTTTTTGAACCAGTTAATGAGCCCGTTTGTGGAGCCGTCATGCCCTGTCGCCTCCCCTTCTGTCCTCAGTTCCGGCAATATCCTACCCGCCAGCTCTTTACCCAGTTCCACACCCCACTGGTCGAATGAATAGATATTCCAGATGATGCCCTGAACAAAGATCTTATGTTCATACAATGCAATCAGCTGGCCAAGGGTAAAGGGGGTCATCATTTTGATCAGGAAAGAGTTTGTAGGCCGGTTCCCGCTGAAAAACTTAAAGGGAATCAGGTCGGGCTTTACACCGGCTGCCAGCAGTTCGTCCGGGGTTCTGCCATTCATCAGCGCTTCGGTCTGGGCAAAGAAATTAGACATAAGTTTCACATGATGGTCACCGAGCGGGTTCAGGCTTATGGCCGGCGCTATAAAATCGCATGGTATCAGCACAGTACCCTGATGGATCAGCTGGTAAAAAGCGTGCTGGCCGTTGGTACCCGGTTCCCCCCACACTACCGGACCGGTAGAATAGGTTACAGGTATGCCGCGACGGTCAACTGATTTGCCGTTGCTTTCCATATTACCCTGTTGAAAATAGGCAGCAAACCGGTGTAAATACTGATCGTACGGCAGGATGGCTTCCGTCTGTGATCCGAAAAAATTGCGATACCAGATGCCGATAAGGGCCATGATCACCGGAATGTTTTTTTCATACGGCGTATTACGAAAATGCTTGTCGCTGGCATGTGCACCCTGAAGCATTTCTTCGAATCGCGGATATCCGATCATCAGAACGATTGACAGACCGATGGCACTCCATAAAGAATAGCGGCCGCCGACCCAGTCCCAGAAAACAAACATGTTAGATCTGTCAATGCCGAATTTCACCACTTCGGCCTCATTGGTGGAAAGTGCTACGAAGTGCCGGGCTATATGAGCAGGATCAACGGCAGATTTCAGAAACCAGTCCCTGGCCGTGTAGGCATTGGTCATTGTTTCCTGAGTGGTAAAGGTCTTGGAAGCAATGAGAAATAAAGTTTGCTCCGGATCCAGGTATTTCAGGGTTTCTACAATTTGCGTCGCATCCACATTAGAAATAAAGTGCGCCTGCATACCATCGATCCAATAATGTCTGAGGGCTTCTGTAACCATCACGGGCCCCAGATCGCTTCCGCCAATTCCGATATTGACAATATGACGTATAGGTTTGCCGGTATATCCTTTCCATTCGCCGGAATGGATTTTCTGGCTGAAGCTTTTCATATGCTCCAGTTCATTCATAACCTCCGGCATCACATCTTTACCATCAACATAGACCGGCTCGCCGGAAAAATTCCTTAACGCGGTATGGAGAACGGATCTGTTCTCCGTCCTGTTAATTTTTTCTCCCGAAAACATGGCCTGCATGGCATCGGCCAAACCACATTCTTCTGCGAGTTCAAAAAGGTGTGTAAAAGTTTCCGCATTGACCAGATTCTTTGAATAGTCGAATAAGATATCACCGAAAATGACAGAATAACGGTGGAACCGTTCCCGGTCTTCCTGGAAAAGATTTTTCAACTGGATCCCTTTCATGAACTGCTGGTCGATCTGCAGTTTTTTCCAGGCCGCAGTTTCTACCGGGGTCGTTTGGGGCAACATGGGTTAGCTGGCTTTTAATTTGATTGCAAATTTAGGGTTTGAATCGGGTTAACGAACTGTTGGTAAATCATATTTACAAATCCTTTTTATGAGTCAAGCATTTGTCCGGGAAAATGACGCGATGATGTTACAGGACGTTCCTCCTTCCCTGGCCGCGTTGAAAATTTATCTGACCAATGAAAACAACGGCATACGGGTGTATGAGAAAAAAAGAGTGTCAGATCCGCGAACCAAACGCGATGTCCATGTTATGAGCAACGGGATGTCGTATTCGAAAGATGAAAATTCAAAATGGTATCTGGTCTAACGGAAACCTTTAAGGGCTGAAAGAAAATGTTCGACCATTTGGTCAGTGATGTCCAGGTGGGTGACCATACGCAGACGCCTGTTGCCGATTCCAAAAAGAAGGATGTCCCGGGCTTTCATCGAAGAAATGAAATGCGAAGGCTCAACCGAAGCGTCGAATTCGAAGATGACAAGGTTGGTTTCTGCCGGCGCCACAAATTTTATGAGCGGATGGGCAGCCAGCGCATCTGCAATAATACCGGCTTTCAGGTGATCATCTTTTAAGCGTTCTACGTTGTGTTCAAGGGCAAAGAGTGCAGTAGCCGCATAAAATCCCGCCTGACGCAGGCCTCCACCGAATACCTTTCTTACTCTCCGGGCCTGCCGGATAAAATCGGCCGTTCCCATCAGCACGCTGCCGGCGGGACAGCCAAGACCCTTGTTGAAACAGACCGATATGCTGTCAAACCATTTTCCGTAAATGAGTGGTTTTTCATTTCTGGCCACCAGCGCATTGAACAGCCGGGCGCCGTCAAGATGAAGTAATAGCCCCCTTTCTACGCAGACTGTCCGTATCTTTTGTATCTCTTCCGCATCGTAGCAACTTCCACCACCGCGATTTGAAGTGTTCTCGAGGCAGACCAGCGAAGTTCTCGCGCGATGCACATCGTCGGGATTGATTGATTCCAGCACCTGACCTGCATTTATCCGTCCGCGGTCACCTGCCAGCGTTCTGACCTGACATCCCGAATTTCTGGCGATCCCTCCGCCTTCATAAAAATAGACATGGGATTCCTTCTCACAGATCACCTCATCGCCCGGCCTGGTATGACTGGCAATACCCACCTGGTTAGACATCGTACCGCTGAGGCAATACATGGCCGCCTCCATACCGAAAAGCTTCGACATTTTTTCTTCCAGCTCATTGACCGCAGGGTCTTCCCGGAAAACATCATCGCCAATTTTTGCCCTTTGCATCGCTTCCAGCATACCCGGACCCGGTTTGGTGACTGTATCTGAGCGGAAATCAGCGATCATGTATGTGAGATTTTCGTGAGCAAACGGCCGGCCGGTGGCATGATGATTGAAATTATGACCTAAAAATAAGTTCTATGAGCAATTTATTTGTAAAAGGAAGCTGGAATGAAATGAAGGGTAAACTGAAACAGGCTTATGGAAACCTTACAGATGACGACCTTAAATACGAAGAAGGAAAAGAAGACGAACTATTGGGCAGGCTGCAGAAGAAAACAGGCCGGGCGATGGATGAGTTAAAAGGCTGGCTATATGGTGATAAGAGCAAAGATGACAAAAATAGTTCCCTTTGAAATCAGAAATTCCAGTATTGGCCCTTCCTTCGGGAAGGGCATTTTTATTAACTTGCGGCCCTATGACACAGGAAAAACTGATCGATATGAGGTCCCGCCTGAGTGGACTGAGGAGGTTTCTTTGACGTCGAGAACCGACAGATCAAGATCAATGAAGAAAAACAGCTTACCCTGAGCCCCGGCTTTTGGGAAGATAATGAACGGGCCACCGGCATCTTAAAAAATATTAAGCTTAATGAATATTGGCTGAAACTTTACCAGTCTGTGGAGACGGGGATAGAAGATTTTGCCGTACTGCTTGAGTTTTGGAAATCCGGCGAAGCGACCGAGGAAGAAACCCGCACGGCATATGAAAAAGCGTTGGAGCTCATTGACGAGGCCGAATTCAAATCCACCCTCAATGAACCGGAAGACGAACTTCCGGCAGTTCTCCAGATCAACTCAGGCGCTGGTGGCACAGAAAGCCAGGACTGGGCCGAAATGCTGATGCGGATGTACAGGATGTATGGTGACAAGCAGGGCTGGACTGTATCTGAACTCGACTATCAGGAAGGTGAAGGTGCAGGAGTGAAAAGTGTTACCCTGCAGTTCGAAGGTCCTTTTGCTTACGGTTTCCTCAAAGCCGAGAGCGGTGTGCACCGGCTGGTAAGGATCTCCCCTTTCGACAGCAACGCAAGAAGGCACACTTCCTTTGCTTCCGTTTATGTGTATCCGCTGATCGACGACCGTATAGAAATAGAAGTAAACCCTTCCGATGTGGATTGGGCGTTCTTCAGAAGTGGTGGTGCGGGTGGCCAGAATGTCAACAAAGTGGAAACCGCTGTCCGGCTAACTCACAGACCCAGCGGGATCGTGGTGGAATGCCAACAGGCAAGAACACAGGGTGAAAATCGGGAAAAGGCGATGGCGATGCTGAAAAGCAAACTATATGAGGAAGAACTGAGAAAAAGAGAGGCCATTAAGAATGCCAACAATGCCAGTAAGAAAAAGATAGAATGGGGTTCACAGATCCGCTCCTATGTTTTTCACCCGTACAAGATGATAAAGGACCATCGTACCGGCTATGAGACCGGCAATATTCAACCCGTCATGGATGGCGGGCTGGATGGATTTATTAAAGCTTACCTGATGGACGCAAAAGAAATTTCCACCCGGTAAGGATTTTTCCGGACGCACATGCACAAATTTTTATTCCAAATCTGTCGACCATGAATCTTGGATATTTTCACTACCCCCTTCCCGCCAATGAACCCGTGAAACCCTACGGACCTGGATCCCCGGAAAAGATTTCACTTAAAAAAGCGATATCTGATTTTAAGGCATCTGAACAGGACATCGCCTCGGTGATTGGTGGTAGGGAAGTCCGCACCGGGAAAAAGATAAGGATCGCGCCTCCCCATGAAATTGCGCATACTCTCGGTTATTTCCACCGTGCAGAGAAGGAAAATATCCGGCAGGCCATTGATATGGCGCTGACCGCCAAACCCACCTGGGAATCTATGAGCTGGGAAAGCCGGGCCGCCATATTTCTTAAAGCAGCTGATCTTCTGGCAGGTAAGTACAGGGCCCGGATGAATGCTGCCACCATGCTGGGTCAAAGCAAAAACGCCTACCAGGCAGAGATTGATAGCGCTTGCGAACTGATTGATTTTCTACGGTTTAATGTACATTATCTCAGCGAAATATACAGGCAGCAGCCCATCAGTTCCGCAGGCATACATAACCGCACGGAATACCGTTCTTTAGAGGGATTTGTGCTGGCCATCACACCGTTTAATTTTACTGCCATCGGAGGAAATCTGCCGACATCGGCTGCCATGTGCGGCAATGTGGTTGTGTGGAAACCCGCCGACACGCAGGTACTCAGCGCCCGTGTATTTATGCAGATACTTCAGGAAGCGGGTCTTCCGGATGGAATCATCAACCTTGTCTTTGCCAGTGGAACAGAACTGGGCGAGGTCTGCCTGTCTCACCGGGATTTCGCCGGAATTCATTTCACCGGTTCAACAGGCGTGTTTAACACGATCTGGCAGACCATTGGACAGCATATTGCGGAATATCGCTCTTACCCCCGCATAGTGGGTGAAACGGGCGGGAAAGATTTCGTGCTGGTTCACCGCGAGGCCGAAATCGATGTGGTGGTCACCGCACTTGTCCGGGGAGCTTTTGAATTCCAGGGACAGAAATGCTCTGCTGCATCGAGGGCTTATCTGCCTTCCAATCTCGCGGCTGCGATAAAGGAAAAACTGATTTTTGTGACCAATTCACTCAGGATGGGCACCGTAGAGGATTTCACCAATTTCGTCAATGCTGTGATCGACGAAAAAAGTTTCGACAAGATCAAAGGGTATATCGACCGGGCTGCTTCCGATCCCAAAGCCAGGATTATCGCCGGAGGACACGCGGATAAATCCAAAGGATATTTTATCGCACCAACGCTGATCGAGACGACAGATCCTGCCTACATTACGCTGAGGGAAGAAATCTTCGGCCCGGTACTTACGATCTATGTATATGAGGAAAACGCTTTTGAAGAGGTGATGGACCTGGTGGATCATACCTCACCGTATGCGCTCACCGGCTCCGTGATCTCCACCAACCGCGCGGTCATCGAGAGAGCTACCGAAAGACTTCGTCATGCCGCAGGTAATTTTTATGTAAACGACAAGCCAACCGGAGCCGTGGTGGGGCAACAACCCTTCGGAGGCGCCAGGGGAAGCGGAACAAATGATAAGGCAGGTTCGATGCTGAATCTTTACCGGTGGCTCAGTGCCCGCACGATCAAGGAAACCTTTGATCCGCCTACCGGGCACGGATATCCTTTTTTGGCAGAACCCTGAGGCTTTTACTACTTTTATAAAAAACATTCTGTTTGAAAACCATCCTGACCGAAAAAGAGCTGGGTATTACCATCAGGAGGCTGAGCCATCAGCTGCTGGAAAACCACCTGCAGTTCGACGACGTCGTGGTGATCGGCATTCAGCCGAGAGGTATTTTCTTCTCGGACCGGATCGTCAGGGAAATTAACCAGCAGATAAGTCCGGCAAAAATCACCTACGGCAAACTGGACATCACCTTTTTCCGGGACGATATCCGGAAAGGACTCCATGCGCTTAATCAGACGGATATCCTTTTCAGCGTGGAGAATAAGACCGTGATCCTTGTCGATGACGTGCTATATACGGGAAGAACCATCAGGGCCGCCATGGATGCCCTGCAGGCCTTCGGGCGGCCCGCCAAAGTGGAGCTGTGTATCCTGATCGACCGGCGTTTCAACCGCGAACTGCCCATCCAGGCCGACTACCGGGGCCGTGCCGTAGATACCATTATCACCCAAAAAGTGAAAGTACTCTGGAAGGAAAGGGATGGTAAGGAAGAAGTGGTAATCCTGTAGCCGCATCAGATTTTTATTGCGAAGCTGACTATCACAGAGTTTTTGGAAGAACCGGCATCCGTAGCCGGGACTTGCTACAATAAGGTTTTGGCGATTGGACTTGAAAATCTAACTTTGACTTTTAATGCAACTCAGTACCAAACACCTCCTTGGCATTAGAGATTTAGAAGCTTCCGACATTCAGACCATATTAGACACCGCCACCCAGTTTAAAGAAGTCCTACAGCGTCCCATTAAAAAAGTACCCACACTGCGCGACGTTACCATCGTAAACCTCTTTTACGAAAATTCCACCCGCACCCGTATCTCCTTCGAACTCGCGGAAAAGAGACTTTCTGCGGACACCATCAATTTCACGGCTTCAGGTTCTTCCGTTTCCAAGGGCGAAAGCCTGCTGGATACAGTAAACAATATTCTGTCGATGAAGGTTGATATGGTTGTCATGCGGCACAGTGCCAGCGGGGCACCTCATTTCCTGGCTAAACATATTCCTGCAGCCATTGTCAACGCTGGCGACGGCATCAACGAACATCCCACGCAGGCCCTGCTGGATGCCTTTTCCATTAGGGAAAAACTGGGCGGACTCGAAGGGAAAAAAGTTGCGATCATCGGTGATATCATGCACTCCCGCGTTGCACTCAGCAATATTTATCTGCTGAAAAAAATGGGAGCAGAAGTGATGGTCGCCGGTCCACCCACCCTGATTCCCGTGCACATGACGGAAGCTTTCGGGATTCCCGTGGAATATAACCTGCGTAAAGCCCTCGAATGGTGCGACGTGGCCAACGTGCTGAGGATCCAGCTGGAAAGACAAAACCAGGTTTTGTTTTCTTCGCTGCGTGAATACAGTCTGGCCTATGGCATCAACCGCCGGCTGCTCGACAGTCTTTCCCGCGAAATAGTGATCATGCATCCGGGGCCGATAAACCGGGGTGTCGAACTCGACAGTGATGCGGCAGACAGCAGGCAATCCATCATCCTCCAACAGGTCGAAAACGGTGTGGCCGTCCGGATGGCGGTGCTCTACCTGCTCGCCGGTAAAGGGTCGAATATTTAACCTTTCAATTCATCCCATGCAAAGGATCGCACTTTTTCCCGGTACGTTTGATCCGATCACGATCGGGCATCTCGACATCATCAACCGTTCATTGAGCCTGTTCGATAAACTGGTTATAGGAATCGGAAGAAATGTGAATAAAATGCCCATGTTTTCGGAAGAACAGCGGCTTTCCTGGATTCATGAGATATACAAAGACAATCCATCGGTCAGCGCCGTTCTTTACGAAGGACTGACGATTCGTTGCTGCCAGGAAGTGAATGCTCATTTTATCATCCGGGGCATTCGCTATGTCAACGATTTTGAATATGAGAAAGCCATCGCGGATATGAACCGGAGCCTGGATTTTCAGATTGAAACCATTTTCCTTACCTGCCTCCCGCAATATACTTCTGTCGCATCGACGCTGGTCCGCGATGTCATCCGCAACGGCGGAGATGTGACGCCTTTTCTTCCGGCAGTAGTGGCGGAAACACTCAAGAAAAAAAAATAAGCCATGTCGATTTGGTTTAAAAAAGACATTGATCCCGTCAGGCTGAACCAGTTCAGCGTAAATACCATGAATGAGCTGATCGGCATCCGGATTACGGAGATCGGAGAGAATTTTCTCAAAGCAACCATGCCGGTAGATCACCGCACCCACCAGGCTTATGGAATACTGCATGGCGGGGCTTCTGCCGCCCTTGCGGAAACGGTTGGCAGTATTGCTTCCATCATGGTAGTCGATCCTGAATTGTATGACGTGGTCGGCGTGGAGATCAATGCCAACCATATCCGTAGTGTGAGGGAAGGTTTCGTTACCGCCACGGCCCTTCCCCTGCACCTGGGAGCTTCCAGCCATGTCTGGGATATCAAGATTCTCGACAACCGGGAAAAACTGGTCTGCGTAAGCCGCCTGACGGTTTTTGTAAGAAGCAAAAGCGTAAGACGCTGATCGTAAGAAATGGATCGTGAATCATAGATCGTTGATCGTAGATCGTGAATCGTGAATCGTGGATCGTAGATCGTAGAATGTGGATCGTAGAACGTAGATCGCTGATCGAAAAGCTCAGTTCACCGTCGGCAGCCACGTTTCACGAATCCTTCAGGTATCCGCCGGCCTTGAGGACATCCACAATCGTGGGAAAGGTATTTTGCAAAACGATTCCGAGCTCATCAGGGGAAAGCCACCTCAGTTCTGTAATGTCCTCTTCCTGCTGGGGCACGAGTCGCTGATCAGATGGGGCTTTCATGCTGAACCAGTGTGTTTCCTTCACTACGGGCTTTCCTTTTTCGCGGTATTCATGCCTCGTGACCAGCAGGAAACGGATCAGTTGCAGACGGCTTACTCCGGTCTCCTCCTCCACTTCCCTCAGCGCGCAGGATTCGAAACTTTCTCCCGGATCTGATTTTCCTTTTGGGAGATCCCATTTTCCCCTCCTGAACATGACTAAAATCCTGCCCTCCTCATTTTCCACCAGACCGCCACCGGCAAATATGATTTGTTTCTCATTACCATTCATAAGCGGCGAAGTTAGGGGCTGTTTCCTATTCGAAAGATGATTTGCCGGGTCAGTTCAGTCATAAACGCTTTGCCCGCAGACATAACCCGGGAATTTTTTAACTTCACGCCATGACAAATGAAATTGCCGTAGCGGAAAAATTGCTGGAAATCCAGGCCATAAAACTCAGTCCTGCAAAACCCTTTACCTGGGCATCAGGGTGGAAGAGTCCGATCTATTGCGATAACCGGAAAACGCTTTCTTTCCCTGCCATACGCGAATTCATCAAATCGGAAATGTGCAACAGGATATTTGAAGAATTCCCGGATGCTGACTACCTGGCCGGTGTGGCGACGGCCGGTATTGCCTGGGGTGCCATGGCGGCGGACCAGCTCAAATTGCCCTTTATCTATGTGCGTTCCAAGCCCAAGGATCATGGCATGGGCAATCTGATCGAAGGATTTTTTGAGAAGGATAAAAATGTTGTCGTCATTGAAGACCTGATCTCCACCGGTAAGAGCAGTATTTCTGTGATACGTGCGCTGAGAGAAGCCGGACTTTCCGTAGCCGGGCTCGTTTCAATTTTCAATTATGGATTTGACGAAGCCAGGAAAGCATTTGAGGCCGAAGGGGTCAGAATCTTTTCGCTGACAGACTACCCTACCCTTATCAGGCTGGCAGTTGAGAAAGGGACCGTAAGCAGGGACCAGCATCAAACCCTTGTTAAATGGCGCGAAGATCCGGCAAACTGGTCAGCTGTTTCTTATTTTTGAAATTCAAAATGGTATCATATGAAAAAGTTTTTCCTGCTTTCTGTTTTGTTCACAGCGTGGATGTTCCGGGGGCATGCCCAGCAGCCTGTCAGAACCGGCGCCATAGAAACCGTAACCATCAGCGTACCTACCGTGCAATGTGAACAATGCAAGCAAAGGATCGAGCGGTACATGACAAGGGAAGACGGCATTCAGAAAATAAATGTCGACTACAAGAGAAAAACCGTGAAAGTGGTTTATCTGTGGGATCGCACCGATGTGGAAAATATCAAAACAGCAATAGCTAATGTAGGCTATGATGCCGGCGATGTGCCCGCTAATCCCGAAGCATATAAAAAACTTCCCACCTGTTGCAAGAAAACGGAAGATGGCGGAGGTCCCGAGAAAAAATAAATGGAAGACTTAAAACGGAGAACATTTATCCGCAATACACTTCTTGCCGGCGTTGCCACGCGGTGGGCGGCCCATTCTGTTACGCTGCCAGGGAATTCAGGGAATCCTTCCGTCCCATTGGCAAAAACAGCTTCACCTAAAAAAGTTATTGTAGCCGGTGCCGGCATCAGCGGACTCAGTTGTGCGTATGAGCTGGTAAAAACCGGTCACGAAGTAACCGTACTGGAAGCAAGCGGCCGGCATGGTGGTCATGTGTATACGGGAAGGGACGGTCTCTCTGACGGGCTTTACGCAGACTATGGTGCTGATCATATTACGAAGCCCGGATACGAAAAATTCTTCGATTATGCCGGTGAATTTAATCTGACGGCTCTTCCCTATCGTCAGGATGACGGGCTTACCATGATAAAGGGGAAATTTTATTCTTCTTCCCAGTTGAAGGATCCGGTTATTCTGAAAGGCTTTGGCTTCAACGACGGGGAAATTAAGCTGCTGACCGAAAATTCATGGTCATCACTACAATCTTTTTACCTCCAGCCTTTTGTTTCCAGGATCACCGATCCCTATCAGCCTTATGGCATAGGGCTTGACGATCTTGACAATATTTCCCTGGCAGAACTTTACCGCAAACAGGGTGCGTCGCCCGCGGCCCTGGAATTTCTCGGAGGAAACCAGGTCTCTGCCCTGTATAAAGTATGGCGTCTCGCGGTCATGGGTATACGCGGCATTCCACTTTCCGAAGGGGAAGTGTTCAGGCTAAAAGGAGGGAACCAGGAGATGACCAATGTCCTGGCAAAAAAACTGGGCGCCCGTGTGAAACTGGGATCACCTATTGTATCCATAGAGCAAAAACCGGATTCGGTGACCGTTTCCTATACCCAGTATGGTTATAGTGAATTGCATAAGATGGAAGCTGATTTTCTGGTCAATGCCATTTCATTTCCTGTTTTCCGCAACATACCCCTGACACCACATCTTTCCGAAAAAAAACAGTGGATCGCAGACAACCTGGCATACACTTCCCACCCTCACTATATATTTGAAGCCAGCTCTAAATTCTGGCTGGAAGACGGTCTGGCAAACATCAACCTCGAATTCGATCATCCGGATATTCAGGCAACCTGGCAGACTGCCGACGAAGTAGAAACTGAAAGGGTAATCATTGTGGCCTACGGACCATCCGGTCTCTCGCCCCAAAGAGTACTGGCGGCTTTCAGGAAACTATATCCTGGTAAACGTGACAGCATTGTTCAGGCGCTTACAAAGGACTGGTCTAAGGACAGCTTCTGCCCTACTTGTGAAATGGTTCCCTTTCCCGTAGGTACGATGAAAAAATTCTGGCCCGGTATCATCGAACCCGAGGGCCGGATTTATTTCGCCGGTACCTATGCCGATACCATGAGCAGGGGAATGGAGTCCTGTATCCGGTCTGCGCAGCGCGTGGCTTCGCAGATCAATGCCCGTTGACTATTTGAAATCGTTTACATGCCGAAATTTATCCACCCAGCGCTGGTTACCGTTTGCAGCCTTATCCTCTTTTCCGGAAAAACACACAGCCCTCAGAAAGACTTGCCTGCAATATTTAACTTAATGGCTTCCGGCAATCACGCGCCCGTCGTGAAATTCCTTCAGCCCCTGACGGGCCAGTCTTTCGAATGGAATACGACAGTGCCTTATTCCGTTGACGTTTCGGATGCGGAAGATGGTGAGTCGGCTTACGCAGAGATTAACGAAAAGGAAGTCTGGGTCCGGTTAACATTCGCCGGGTCTAAAAAGTCAGTGGATTCCTACAGAAAGCAAAAGAATTTTGCGGATACGTCTGGCGTGTATTCCATGGTAATCTCCAATTGTTTTAACTGCCATGCCGTGAAGACAAAACTTGCGGGACCTTCCTTTCAGGACATCAGCCTGCGCTACGCCGGCAAGCCCGATGTCAGATCAGCAATTGAACGCCATATCAGGGAAGGTTCTACCGGAATCTGGGGAAAGGAAGTGATGCCCACACATCCGGAGCTGGAACAACATGAAATAAAGAAGATGGTCGGATGGATCCTGCAATATGGGAAGGATCCCGGGTTTAATATTTTCGTCGGGTTGAAGGGTGCCCTGCCTCTATCAAGACCAAAAGGAAATCAGCGTACGGGATATTATCTTGTTACCGCATTTTATGCGGATCATGGTTCGGACAAGACGCCCTCCATGCAGAAGACGGGCGCTGGTCAGATCTTACTCGGAATGAATTAACTTTATCAATACTTTACTTCCACCGGAAATTTGCCTTCCCCCAGACCCAGTTCAGCTGAAGCTGCATTGCTGATGCGGATGAGCAGTCCATTGCTCTCTTTCATTTCAGGAAGCTGTCCAAGCACTTTGGCATAGATAGATTTGCCATTTCCGCTCACCCTGAGGATTGTGCCAACAGGCACCGAATTCATAAGTGCGTAATATTTCCCGTCACTCCATCCGCTGGTACTTTTGAAAGTTCCTGCCATTCCGGCCGCTGTTTTATTGCCACCGGCATAATCCACACTGAAAAAGCCGCCATTACTGTGTGTTGCTGCATAGTTGTTGACTTTTTCAGCAGAATTACTTACCTGAATAGCCGATACAGAAGACTGTGGACTGGAATTCGGGGATGTTGCAGGCGGGACTGCAGAAGAGTTTCCCGAAGCGGAAGCCGGCTTTTTCTGGGCGATGTTTTCCTCCGCAGGCGGCAAAGTGGAAGTCGGGGTATTGCCCGGGACCGGATTGGAAGCGATGCCTTCCGCAAGTGGCGACTGGTCTGTTTTAACTTTTAAAAATCCCACAATCAGCTGGGAGCCCTTTTTTACATCATCTCTTTTTACATTATTCCATTTCTCCAGGCTCGCGACGGGAACATCATTGTACATGGAACTGATCTTAAAAATCCATTCTTTTTCTGCAACCGTATGATAAAGCGGTACCAGGGTTTCGCCGGCAGCCTTATTTTTTTTCTGGTCGAAATTGCCAGGGGTCAGCGGAATATTGAGTTGCTGGTTAATTTCCAGGGGTTTATCGAATGACAGGTTGTTGTATGCGGCTATATCATGTGGGGGGCAGTTAAAAAGCCTTCCAATGCTATACCAGTTCTCCTTGGCCACGACCGTGTGGACAAGGTAAAATTTTCCGGCTGAACCCTCGATCGTGAGAGGAGAACTCTGGGACAAGACGGTTAAGGAACAAGAAAGTAAAATGAAGAGTACCGTGATCCTGTTTTTCATAACCTTATTTATTGGATGAACGTATTGGGTGGATAATTCTTGCAAATAAAATACTAAAATCCTTACCGTCGTATCCTCCAGGATTTCGGATAGTAATTATTTGTCCTTCCTTCAAGGACTTTTACCCATCCGAGGCCAGTTTTTTCATATCTGACTAAGTTCCAGCCTCTGATGCCCGATCCTGTATCCGTGGGAGACCCGCGCAGATAGCCCAGGGCCTGGTCCCTGCCCAGATCCAGGGACGGAATTATATTATTCAAATTATTTGCCAAAGCCAGCTCATGGTCGGGAATCCAGTCTTTCCCGGCCGCTTTTCCCATCCGGATCCCGGCTTTCTTCAGGTAAAGCGCATCTCGGAGGGTTTCCAGGTCGCCGGCCATTGATTCACGGATATAATGTGTCCCGTCGTCAAGAGTAAGGAAAATGCTTCCCTCTTTCCTTATCCAGTCTTCAACGGGTATCCTAACGGGGATGGGCAAACGATTTTTGCTATATACCTTTTTACCTGTGGCAGCGGGGGATTCACCCGCTGTTTTTTGCAAAACGGATAGAAAAAAACCCTCCCCCCGGACCTTGTCCGGATAAAACCGGTATCCAAGGGATCCGTGTGCGGACCGGGCGACAACCAGCGGCCAGGCAGGATCAGGCATCAGATCGACAGGCTGCACTGGATAATTGTCCAAAAGGAAATCCAGAATCTCTTCGTTTTCTTCCGGCGAATAGGAACAGGTGGAATAGATCAGCCAGCCCCCTTCCCTCAGACAATCCCAAGCATCCGCCAGGATTCTCTTTTGTCTTTGTGAACAGAGATTCACGGCAGCCGTACTCCATTGCTGAATGGCTCCCGGATCTCTCCTGAACAGGCCGCTGCCGCTGCAGGGTGCGTCGACGACGAGCACATCGAAGAATCCGGGCAGTCTTTTGAAGTGTGACGGATCATTGTTCGAAACCACGTGGTTGGCATATCCCCATTTGGTAAGTTGTTCAACGAGTACCGGCACCCTGGTTTTGATGAGTTCATTGCTGACCAGCAAAGAATCTGCAGACAGCAGGGATTGTATCATGGTGGATTTTCCTCCCGGTGCGCCGCAAAGATCCAGAACCCGGATCCGCTCTTCTCCCTGCATAATTTTCCCGAGCGCATGCGCAAGGAACATTCCCGAAGCTTCCTGCACATAGTAGCAGCCTGCGTGAAAAAGCGGATCGAGGGTGAAAGAAGGTCTTCCGTTCAGATAGTAGGCATCAGGAGCCCAGGGCACACGCTCTTTTGTTTTCAAAAAATCATTTTCTTCTCCGGTATCCTGCCCGGTAAATCCGCCGTGTTTTTTCCCTGGATTCAAATGGATGGAAACGACCTGTTCACCTGACGCATGCACCGACAGAAAAGCTTCCCTGTCAAAGTGATCGAGGGACGAGAGTGTCTGTAGCAATTCACCGGGTAACTGAAGAGCCAATATGATGGGTTTAAAATCTTATGGTAAAATCCTGTCTGACCTGGAATTCATCCCGGAAAAAAACAAGCCCTGCAGAAAAAATGTCAATGCTCATCTTCACTTTCGGGTGCTGCCGGATAAGGGTCCAGGCTTTTTTCATTTCAGAACTCCAGTGAATATCATGCAGGATGATCGCTGACTGTGAGGCCACGCGTTCCAGAAAAAAATGAAAATATTCCATAACCGGCTCAAGGCGGTGATTCCCGTCTATGTACACCAGTCCCGGCCGAAGTGTCTGCAGCTCTGTTCGTTTCAGCGCATCCTCGAAAGACATATTGAGCAGACTGATATTCCTGATGCCCAGGCTGCTGAAATTCTCACGGGCAACGGACGCAATGGCGGCAGAGCCCTCCACGGTATAAACGGCCGAGGAAGGCCGGGCCGAAGCAAGGTAGGCAGTTGAAATACCCAGCGAAGTACCCAGCTCGACCATCACTTCTGCGGCCGTAAAATCTGCCAGACGGAAAAGCAGGCGGCCGAATTTCCTGTCGCAGACCGAACGGGCTGCGATACCGGAAATTCTTTTTCTTTTCATGGTCGTTTTGCCTGCGTTGGCAGAAACCGTTCCGGCATTTTTTGAACCGTCCGCGCCTGCGCCCATGTCCAGCACATCGATGGCGGTGGTATCGCGCAGAAGTTTTGTTTTAAGTAATTCTATCGGTTCGAAGGCGTAGTAGCTGTTCGGATCATTCAGTACCCGGGTAACCAGTTCATAAACGAAGGGTGAATGAATTCCATGTCCCCTGCCGCTGGATGCCCTGACAACATAATTCAGCCATTCGATGCCGAGTCGGTAGGTCGGGTACATGTGTTAACCGGCAGATGCCGGAATGGATTTTATTTTCTCCCAGGTTTGAAAGTCCATGGCAAACGCATTTTTTTCATCTGCCGCCACTTTAACAGATGCCGTCAGCCGGAACAGGCTGGACGGAATTTCCGGAAAAAACGCATCCCCTTCGGGAGCGGCGTTGATGCGGGTAACATACAGCGTATCACACATAGGCAGGGATTCCTGATAAATCTGACCTCCCCCGCCAATAAAGGTTTCTTTTGCGTCCATCTTTTTCGCAAGCTCAATAGCCTCTCTCAGGTTTACGGCAGTTTGCAGTTCAGGATAATGTGCCGGAATTCCGGAACTACGGCTGACAACAATATTGAAACGGCCGGGAAGCGGCTGACTGTCCAACGCTTCAAATGTTTTCCTGCCCATAATAATGGGTGATCCCCAGGTCTTGTTCTTAAAAAACCGCATGTCTTCAGGAAGCGTCCAGAGCATCTGGTTGTTTTTCCCGATCACATTGTTCTCAGCTGCGGCTACGATGATGGCAAGTTTCATGGCAGGAAGTTTACACGGCCACGGGTGCCTTAATCGGAGGATGGGGCTGGTAATTCTCCAGCGTAAAATCTTCAAAACGAAAATCAAAAATGCTTCTGATCCCCGGATTCAGCTTCATTACCGGAAGAGGATTTGGTGTGCGGGTAAGCTGGAGGGCAGCCTGCTCGCGGTGATTATCGTAAAGATGCACGTCTCCAAAACTATGCACAAACTCACCCGGTTCCATTCCGCAAACCTGTGCGATCATCATCGTTAACAAAGCATAGGAAGCAATATTAAACGGTACACCCAGAAAAACGTCCGCACTGCGCTGATAAAGCTGACAGCTTAACCTGCGTTTTCCTTCCGGCGTTCCGGAAGGCGTTGTATAAAACTGAAAGAGCACATGGCAGGGCATGAGGGCCATATCAGGCAGTTCTGCGACATTCCAGGCACTGATGATCAGCCGACGGCTGTCGGGATTGGTTTTGATCTGACTTATAAGGTCGCTGATCTGATCAATCTGCCGGCCGTCCGCTCCCGTCCAGCTGCGCCATTGCTTACCGTAAACCGGACCGAGTTCTCCTTTTTCATCTGCCCATTCGTTCCAGATGCTGACGCCATTATCTTTCAGATAGCTGATATTGGATTCTCCCCGGAGAAACCAGAGGAGCTCATAAATGATACTTTTGAGATGAAGTTTTTTTGTTGTCACCAGCGGGAAGCCTTCCTGCAGATTGAACCGCATCTGGTATCCGAAACAGCTTTGGGTACCCGTCCCTGTACGGTCGCTTTTATGCACACCTTCATTCATCACATGGGACAATAATTCCAGGTATTGTTTCATGACCGCAATTTACGCAGTACAGGATTAAGCTTCTTCACGACTTATTCACCTCGCGGGCCCAGCTGTCTTTGAGACTGACGGTACGGTTAAACACCGGTTTTTCCCTTGTACTTTCCTTATCCAGGCAGAAATATCCTTTGCGAAGGAACTGATAACGTTCTTCAACCAGCGCGTCGGAAAGGGAAGGTTCAGCCCAGGCGGTGGAGATGACCTGAAGCGAATCGGGGTTAATATAGTCCTTGAAATCGCCTTCTTCGTCCGCAGGATTTTCAACTTTAAAAAGACGGTCGTACAGCCTGAGCTCCACCGGAATCGCATGGGCGGCACTTACCCAGTGAAGGGTTCCCTGCACTTTAAGGCCCGATGCATCATGACCGCTCCGGCTTTCGGGCAGGTAGATGCAGCGCAGCTCCTTTATTTTTCCTTCTTCATCCCTGACCACTTCTTCACATTGAATAATATAGGCGTTTTTTAATCGGACTCTTTTTCCCGGCGCGAGCCTGAAGAATTTTTTTGGCGGGTTCTCCATGAAATCTTCCTGTTCAATGTAGATTTCCCCGCTGAAAGGCAGTTCTCTTTGTGAATTTTTTTCGCTGCCTTCGGGGAAGTCTTCCGACACAACCATTTCCACACCGCCCGGATGATTGGTGATAACGACACGGAGCGGATCGAAGACCACCATTTTCCGCCTGGCATTTTTATTCAGGTCTTCCCGCAGGCAGAATTCCAGCAGGGAAACGTCAATCAGGTTATCCCTTTTCTGCACCCCGATCCTGTCTGCAAAACTGCGTATGCTTTCCGGGGTATATCCCCTGCGTCGCAGGCCGGATATGGTCGGCATTCTCGGATCGTCCCAGGAGTTTACAAATCCTTCCTGGACAAGTTGCAGAAGTTTTCGTTTGCTCATGACCGTAAAGGTCAGGTTTAGCCTGGCGAACTCGTACTGGCGTGAAGGAAAGATCTGCAGTTTTTCAATGAACCAGTCGTAGAGTGGCCGGTGTGGAACGAATTCGAGTGTACAGATGGAATGGGTTATTTCTTCTATGGAATCACTTTGACCATGTGCGAAATCATACATCGGATAAATACACCAGTTGTCGCCCGTGCGGTGATGATGGGCCCTTTTGATGCGGTACATGATCGGATCGCGCAGGTGCATATTGGGAGATCCCATGTCCACCCTGGCGCGGAGAACGCAGGAGCCGTCTTCAAAATTTCCGGCCCGCATCCCGCGGAACAATTCGAGATTCTCCTCTATGCTCCGGTTACGGTAAGGACTTTCCCGGCCTGGTTCCACAGGCGTTCCTTTTTGGGCAGCGATTTCTTCGCTGGTGCTGTTGTCTACATAGGCAAGCCCCTTACGGATGAGCTCCTCGGCAAAAAGATAAAGTTGTTCGAAGTAGTCTGAGGCATACAGAATTTTTTCCGGCTCAAAACCCAGCCACCGGACATCCTCGATGATGCTGTCCACGTATTCTGTTTCTTCTTTCGCAGGGTTGGTGTCGTCAAACCGGAGATTGGTCTTACCCCCGTACTTCAGCGCCAGGCCAAAATTGAGGCAGATGGATTTTGCATGTCCGATATGCAGGTATCCGTTAGGTTCCGGAGGAAAACGGGTAAGTATCGTTTTATATTTACCGGAACCGAGGTCCTCTTCAACAATTTCTTCGAGAAAATTAAGTGATCTTTCTTCCGCATTGATTTCCGCCATGTATGTATTGATATCGGCGCGAATTTAAATAAAAGACACTACTTCTGCGAATTGGGACGATCGCCGAAAATCAGGGTGCCTATGCGGATCATATTGGAGCCTGCCTTCAGGGCCACCGGATAATCGCCGCTCATGCCCATGCTGAGCACGCGTATGGGGTCTTCCTGCATCCTTTCCCTGAGTTCCATGAACTGAGCCCGCAATCCTTCGAATTCGCGGCGCTGGGTATCAGCTTCCGCGGTCAGGGACGCCATGCCCATACAACCGGCAAGGCGTATGTGTTGCATTTCGCCCTGGCGGCGTGCGGATTCCAGTTCATCCAGCAGGCTGTTCCTTTCCACAGGATCCAAACCGAATTTTGTTTCTTCCCTTGCAATATGCATCTGCAGGAGGCATTCGATTGTGCGATTGTTTTTTTCTGCCTGTTTGTCAATTTCCCTGAGCAGGCGGAATGAATCCACCGACTGGATCAGGGCCACGAATGGTGCAATATGCTTTACTTTATTTGACTGCAGATGGCCGATAAAGTGCCATCTTATATCACCGGGCAGTGATTTTTGCTTTTCGACGAGTTCCTGGACATAGTTCTCTCCAAAATCTCTCTGGCCGAGATCATAGAGCTGCCGGATCTTTTCCAACGGCTGCGTTTTTGAAACGGCCACGAGTTCTGCCCCCGCAGCACGAAGGGAGTCGACAATATGATGATACGCGGCCGGGTCCATTCCTTTATTTTAATATGCTTCTTGAAATTACCATTCGCTGGACCTCGCTGGTACCCTCATAAATCTGGGTGATCTTGGCATCCCTCATCAGCCGTTCCACATGATACTCTTTCACATAACCATACCCTCCGTGAATCTGCACGGCTTCCGTTGCGGCCCACATGGCGGTTTCGCTTGCGAATACTTTGGCCATCGAGGAGCTCAGCGCATAATCCTGATCGTTATCTTTTTCCAGGGCTGCGCGGAAACAGAGCAGCCTGGCTGCATCAATGCGGGTAGCCATATCGGCCAGTTTGAACTGGATGATCTGATGATTGCGGATCTCCGTTCCGAAAGCCTTCCTTTCTTTTGCGTATTTCAGAGAAAATTCCAGCGAACCGGAGGCGATTCCCAGGGCCTGGGAGGCAATGCCGATACGCCCGCCTGCCAGTGTCTTCATGGCGAATGTAAACCCGAATCCATTTTCCCCGATCCTGTTTTCACGTGGTACTACTACATCGGTGAAGGAAATACTATGGGTGTCGCTGCCGCGGATGCCCAGTTTATTTTCCTTTGCACCAACGGTTACACCAGGCGTCGATTTGTCCACGATAAACGCATTGATCCCCTTGCTTCCGCGTGACACATCGGTTTGCGCCATTACCAGGTAGACGGAAGCCGAACTGCCGTTGGTGATCCAGTTTTTGGTTCCATTTAATATATAGTGATCTCCTTTGTCTACGGCTGAAGTCTGCTGGGAAGTGGCATCACTGCCCGCCCCGGGTTCGCTCAGGAGGAAAGCACCCATATACAAGACGCCGTCTTTCTTTCCTGCAGCCAGGTGCCGGAGCCATTTATCCTTCTGCCCGTCTGTCCCAAATCGATCAAGACCCCAGCATACAAGTGAATTGTTTACGCTCATGGCAACGGATACGCTCGCGTCGATCTTACTGATCTCCTCCATCGCCAGCACATAACTGACCGTGTCCATGCCTGCTCCCCCCCACTCAGGAGAAACCATCATGCCGAGAAAACCAAGATCGGCCAGCTTCATCAACTGTTCCCTGGGTAATTGCTGTTTTTCATCTCTTTCTATTACGCCGGGCAGGCATTCCTGTCTGGCAAAGTCGCGTGCGGCCTGACGGATGGCCAGCTGTTCTTCTGTTAGCGAAAATTCCATGTTATATTCAATGGTCGCGCAAAAATAAAAGATTCCCTTTAGAAAACTAACAACTGTTAGGTTTTGGCCACGCAGGCCGTTTAGCTAACTTCGTCATTCCAATAATCCGTTATGGGAAAAAAAGGAAATTCAGTAAAGGTCAGCTCAGAGATTGGCACATTACGCAGGCTGCTGGTTCACAGCCCGGACAGCGGACTGGGAAAGGTGGTTCCATCCAAGGCGCAGGACTGGCTGTTCGAAGACATTGTACACCTGGATACCATCCGGAAAAAGGAATATGACTATTATACCAAACTGCTCCTCTATTTCCTTGATCCGGCGTTGATTCAGGGTAAATTGAAGGTCATTGACGCCGAAGAGAATAATAGAAATTTTTATAAGCCCGGACATAAGGATTTTTTCCGGTCGGAAAAAGTTATTGAACTTCAGTGGCTCCTGGCCGAGATCCTGGAAGATGTAGAAATAAGGTTGAAGCTGGCTGCATCGGTGTGCGCGATTGAAAACTGCTCTTACGACACACAAAAGGAATTACTGGACCTCGATCCGGTGGAACTCGCCAAAACTTTTATAACGGGCAGCCTCGAAAGCGGACGTATGCTTTTTGCGCCCATACCCAATTTTATCTTCACGCGCGACATTGGCATTGTGATCAATGAACATGTACTGCTCAATAAACCCGCAAAAAAAGCAAGGACCCGTGAAGCGCTGATCGCGAAATATATTTTTTTCAACCATCCATTTTTTAAAGATTACCAGAACAATATCCTCGAACTCAACGACGGCTACCATCATTTCCTTTTGCCTAAGGAATCCGATGACCGGAAAGTAACGCTCGAGGGCGGTGACGTGATGGTAATTACAAGGGATCATGTACTGATCGGCGTAAGCGAAAGAACTACCATGGAAGCGGCTTATCAGGCCATTCAGCTTCTTTTTGACAAAAACATAGTGAAGAAGATCACGGTAATCCGTATACCCCGGAAAAGAGACTATATGCACATCGATACGGTTTTTACCCAGGTAAGAAAGGATGCCTGGGTTATGCTGGGCGTATTCTCTAAAAAATCAATGAAGCACGAGAACGAGGGTGCTGTTCAGCGCGCGCTGGAAGGTTCAAGAAAGGATGAAAAACTTAAGATCATCCAGTTCAGGAAGAAAGATCTCGAAAATCCGGTTTACTTCGACAGTCTCGAAGAACTCCTCACCCAGATCAGCCGTGAAGATTTTCAATGCACCGGAAAAATAAAATTCCTGTTTTCCGGGAACAATGAGTTTCCTTTTGATGCCCGTGAACAGTGGACAGATTCCTGCAACCTGCTGGCGCTTAAAGAAGGCGTCGTGCTGGGTTATGACCGTAACGACAAAACCATCGAGGCTTTCCGGCAAAACGGATTCCGGATACTGCATGCCAAAGACCTTATTCATGATCTTGAAGAAGGAAAAACAGAGGCCGGAGATATTAAAGACAGTTTTATCCTCATTCCTTCGGCCGAACTCTCCCGGGCGCGGGGTGGTTTTCACTGTATGAGTATGCCCCTGTTAAGAGACGAAATCTGATCCAAATGCAAAATACTTCCCGCATACTGATGATCAGGCCGATGCATTTTGCCTTCAACGCCGAAACAGCCGTAAACAACAGCTTTCAGATGCGGGGAGACGCGGAAAACCTAAGCAGCAAAGCGGTAAGGGAATTTGATGCCCTGGTAAAAGCCCTCCGGAAAACGGGCATCGAAGTATTCGTGGTGGAAGATTCTTCCGAACCGCACACACCCGATGCCATTTTCCCGAATAACTGGATCTCCTTTCACGAAAACGGCGTTTACTGCCTCTATCCCATGTTTGCGCCGAACCGCCGTATGGAGCGTAAGGAAGAAGTGTTGCGGCTGGTGACCGGACCTTTGCATTTTACAAAGCGGACGGATTTCACGGATTTCGAAAAATACAATCTGTTTCTTGAAGGAACGGGCAGCATGGTGCTGGACCGCGACCAGCGCCTGGCTTATGCCTGCCTGTCTCCCCGGACGAATATGGAAGTGCTTGAAGATTTCTGTTCCAAAATGAATTATGAACCGGTCGTCTTTCATGCAGTCAATAGTGAAGGACAGGCCATCTACCATACCAATGTAATGATGTGCGTGGCTGACAGGTGGGTGCTCATCTGCCTGGATGCCATCCCCGACAGCGAGGAAAGAGAGAAGGTCGAAAATGAAATCCGTCGCAGTGGCAAGGAGATCATTCTGATCAGTACCGGACAAATGAACCAGTTTGCCGGTAATATGCTGCAGCTGGAAAATAAAAAAAAGGAGAAGATCCTGGTGATGTCCGAGGCCGCCTGGTCTTCACTCAGCGAGGGACAGAAAAATAAATTGCAGGAACTCAATAACCATATTGTGCATTCACCACTGCGAAACATTGAAACGAACGGAGGTGGCAGCGCCCGCTGCATGATCGCCGAAATTCATGGGTAGAATGACATCGAATTAACTCAACAGCCTGTCCGTGTATCACCTGAAATGCTTATTTTTGGGACTTGTTTCCGAAAGATTAAAGAATTTCAATTGATCTTGCCATTTGATTGAAACCGTTTCAAGAAATACAACCCTTTTCTAATTAATGCAACAAAAAGTTTCAAAAATCGGGGTACTCACATCCGGCGGCGATTCGCCTGGAATGAATGCCGCCGTCCGTGCCGTGGTTCGCACGGGGATTTACAATGGGCTTGAGGTATTCGGTATCATGCGGGGCTATAGCGGTATCATTGAAAACGACATTATTCCCCTTCATTCCCGGAGTGTTGCCAATATTATTCAGCGCGGCGGCACCATTCTGAAAACGGCGCGGTGTAAGGAATTTTTCGAATATGAGGGACGTTCAAGGGCGTTCGCGAATCTAAAAAAACTTGGAATAAACGGTCTCGTCATCATCGGCGGGGATGGATCTTTCCGGGGTGCCCATAAATTCAGTTCTGAATTTGAGATTCCCTGTATCGGCCTTCCGGGTACGATCGACAAGGATATAGCGGGCACCGACTTCACCATCGGATTCGATACGGCGGTAAATACGGCGGTCGAAGCCATCGACAAGATCAGGGATACGGCGGATGCCCATGACCGTCTTTTCGTGATCGAAGTGATGGGGCGCGACGCCGGTTACATCGCGCTGCACAGCGGCATCGCGACGGGTGCTGAAAATATCCTTATCCCGGAAAGAAAAACAGACATTGAAGAACTGATAAGTTCCCTGCAGGAAAAGGAGAAGAGAAAAAAACTGGTCAACCTGGTGGTTGTGGCCGAAGGTGACAATTACGGTGGCGCGGAAGAAGTGGCCAAGGTGGTTAAACAGCGTCTTCCCAATATCGATACGCGTGTTTGTATTTTGGGCCATATACAACGCGGTGGTTCTCCCTCCTGCCTGGACCGTGTCATCGCCAGCCGGATGGGGTACGCAGCGGTTGAATGTCTGCTGGAAAACAGATTCAACGTGATGGTTGGAATCGTAAACAACCGGATTCAATATACGCCTCTGGAAAAGGCCGTGAAAGCCAAACAAAAAATCAGCGACGACTGGCTGAAAATCATAAAAATCCTCGCCTCCTGACGAATGTTTCCAAACTCAACCTATTAATCAACGATCAGCATGTCTAAGAATATTGATAAGTATATCTACGGCCAGATGGACAAAAAGGCCGGACTCGAACACACTTTTCACCGCACCAAAATTGTGGCTACCGTAGGGCCCGCCTGCGACACCTACGATAAACTGCTTTCGCTTGTTAAAGCGGGGGTCAATGTTTTCCGGTTGAACTTTTCCCACGGCAGCCATGAGGACAAGGCAAAAATCATTGAACATATCCGGAAGATAAATTCGACGGAACCATTCAATATTGCGATACTCGGAGATCTCCAGGGACCAAAGCTCCGTGTGGGAGAAATCGCCGGTGGAAGTATGCTCGTTTCGGAAGGTGAGATCCTGACCTTTACCAATACCAAACTGGTGGGTACAAAAGAGCGGATCTATGTCTCTTATCCGAACCTGCATGAGGACGTCATGGTGGGCAACACCATCATGATCGACGACGGAAAGCTGGAAGTGAAGGTGGTGAGCATCGAAAAAAACCATGACGTGAAAGTGCAGGTGAAACTCGGCGGCATCCTTTCTTCCAAAAAAGGTGTTAACCTGCCCGATACAAAAATTTCTCTTCCTGCCATTACGGAAAAAGACGAGGCGGACCTGAAATTTATCATTGAACAGAATCTCGACTGGGTGGCGCTGTCCTTTGTGAGAAGGGTCAATGATATTGTCGGACTGCGCCAAAAGCTCAATGCCGAAAAAAGCAAGACCAAGATTATCGCGAAGATCGAAATGCCGGAAGCCCTGACCAACCTCAGGGAAATCATACTCGAATCCGATGGCATCATGGTTGCCAGGGGTGACCTCGGTGTCGAGCTGCCGATTGAACAAATTCCGCTGGTGCAAAAGCAGATCATCCGCAAATCGCTTCACAGGGCCAAGCCGGTCATCGTGGCAACGCAGATGATGGAGAGTATGATCGACCGTACCAAGCCTAACCGCAGTGAGATTACGGATGTTGCCAATGCCGTACTGGAAGGTGCCGACGCTGTTATGCTCAGTGCGGAAACAGCCACCGGAAATTATCCTACGCTCGTGGTGGAGACCATGCGCAAGATCATCATGGAAGTTGAGCGGACGGACTACAATTATAATCGTGAGGATGAACTTCAGCCTCAGCCGCATTCCCCCAGTTTCCTAAGCGACGCTGTTTGTTATAACGCCTGCAAACTTGCCCAGGACACCCAGGCAGATGCCCTGATCGGCATGACGCAAAGCGGATATACCGGATTTATGCTTTCCAGCTACAGACCGAAATCTCCGTTATATATTTTCTCGAAGGAAAAAACGCTGATCAACCAGCTGAGCCTGAGCTGGGGCGTAAGAGCCTTTCACTATGCGGAAGAAGACAGTATTGATGATATCATGTCTGACCTCACCGAGATTCTGAAACAAAGAGGGTTTGTAAAGAAAGGGGATGTGATCATCAATACGGGAAGTATTCCGGTGGATGAACACCTGGCTACCAACCTTCTTAAAATTTCAAAAGTGGAGTAGGACGGAATCCTTGCCGGTGCAACTTACCGGATCAGTGAAAGCATTTTTTCTATTTCCAGGCTGTCGGCCAGAATCATTTCCGGCTCTTCTTTCATCAGTGGCTGGATAAACTCCATTTCTGATTTTTTTGTCATCCGTGCGGAACTGTGGAACTCTGTAGCTCCGGTTGACTTTTTCAGATCCAGAATATTTTCTGCGCGCACACCCGAACCCGGCATGATGACAATGCGCCCGGCTGCCTGGTCCGTCAGATCTTTGATCAGGGAAGCGCCCAGGATGGCGGTAGGTTGTTGTCCTGAGGTGAGAATTCTCTCGCATCCCAGGGATATGATGTCTTCCAATGCCTCAAATGGGTTGCTGGTCCAGTCGAAGGCCCGGTGAAAACAAACGCCTAAGGGATAGGCAGCTCCGATTATTTTTTCCATGCGTGTTTTATCGACCCGGCCGTCGGGGGATAACATGCCGGTTACAATGCCCTCACATCCTGCAGACCGGCAGGCGGCAACATCATGCAGCATGACGTCAAATTCTTCATCGGAAAATAAAAAATCGCCCCCGCGGGTCCGGATGATGGGCCAGAGTTCCAGGTGAGATTTTTTTCTCACCATGCTGATCAGGCCGATGGCCGGCGTAGTGCCACCCGATGCAGGATCTGCACAGAGTTCTATACGGTCTGCGCCTGCTGCGGTCGCGGTAACCGCAGAAGGAAGATTATAACAACAGATTTCCAGAATATTTTTTTTCATCAGGAAAACCAGCTTTCGGATTCGACCATCTGATCTGTTGTTTCAGACCGGACAGCATAAACAAAACCTTTCTGAATGCAAAATGCACCATAACTGCCGTCTTTTTTCAATGCGAGGAACCCGACCTGGAGCTTTTTTGCTTTTTCAGGATTGCGCAGCACGATCCGCTCCACGGCTTTCCGGCAGGCTTCCCGGGGAGTGAGTCCCTGACGCATAAATTCCACGACGAGATGAGATCCGGCGATGCGTATCACTTCCTCTCCCACTCCGGTTGACGTGGCGGCGCCCACTTCGTTGTCGACGAACAATCCTGCCCCGATGATGGGTGAATCTCCGACGCGTCCGTGCATTTTGAAAGCCAGTCCGCTGGTGGTACAGGCACCGCTGAGTTTACCATTTTGGTCTATGGCCACCATTCCTATCGTGTCGTGATATCCCGGTCCTCCGGGCAGAATATTGGAGAAACTGTATTTTTTATTTTCAATATTAATTTCCGGTTCATACCTGGATTCCTTCAGCCAGTCCTTCCACATTTTTTCGCTCGCCGGTGTCAGCAGATTTTCTTTTTTGAATCCGTTGCTCAGTGCGAACTGCAACGCGCCTTCCCCGGTAAGAACAATATGAGGCGTTTTTTCCATCACGAGACGCGCCACGGAGACAGGATGTACAATATGCTCCAGGCACATGACGGATCCGCAGTCGCCGTTTCCGTCCATGATACAGGCGTCGAGGGTAACATATCCATCCCGGTCAGGCAGCCCTCCATAGCCAACCGTGTTGACCTCCGGATCGGCTTCCGGAATTTTTACGCCGGCTTCCACGGCATCCAGTGCACGTCCGTTTTTACTGAGTATCGACCACGCGGCTTCATTGGCGGGTTTTCCAAAATCCCAGGTTGAGATCACCAGCGGCCTCAGGTTCTTTTCTTGCCTGACAACAGGTGGTGCGCCTCTTACCAACAACCCTGCGGAAGCCAGTAAACCCGAGCCCAGAAATTTTCTTCTGTTGAACATGTCGATCGTTTAAACCCGAATTTAAGTCAAATGGGTTTCAGCACAACTGGTTTTATCGCGGATATTAATCAGGAGTGAATTTTCAATACATTTATTGGAAATAAATTTTACGGAATGAAATTCTCCCTGCTGACCATCCTCTTCCTCGGTGTCTTTTTTTGGAGCACGGCACAGGAAGTCAACTCCGACAGCGCCTGGTTCAGAGACAATTACTATAAAATTGAGAAAGCGATTCCGATGCGGGATGGCATAAGGCTTTTTACCTCCATTTATATTCCCAGGGACAGTACAGAAAAGCATCCGATTCTGATGGAAAGAACGCCCTACAACTGTTCTCCTTACGGACCGGACAGCTTTCGCAACTGGTGGGCGGACTACAAACGTTATTACCTCCGCGAAGGATATATTATGGTCGTGCAGGACGTAAGGGGCCGCTGGATGAGCGGGGGAAAATTTGTTGACGTAAGACCATTCATAAAGAATAAAAAGCAGGGCGACATAGACGAGTCTACTGACGCATTTGATACGATCGACTGGCTGGTAAAAAATATCGCCGGAAACAACGGAAGAGTTGGCGTATTCGGTACTTCCTATCCGGGTTTTTATGCCGGCATGGCGGCGGCCAGCGGACATCCGGCACTGAAAGCCGTAAGTCCCCAGGCGCCCGTCACGGACTGGTTTATTGGGGATGATTTCCACCATAACGGCGCTTTCTTCTACATGGACGGATTTGATTTTTACGTCGGCGGGGGATTCGGACGTCCACACCCCCGGCCGATAAGTGTAGAGAGCCCCATGCCCGATCCCTACGACAGCAAGGATAATTATCAGTTTTATCTTTCGCAGGGGGCCATAAAAAACCTCCTTCATTTCACCGGCGACAGCATTGCTTTTTTCAGCGAACTCTACCGGCATCCGGTCTACGATGACTGGTGGAAAGCCAGGAACGCCCGCGTGGCACAGTTTAATATCCGGCCGGCCATCCTGGTCGTTGGCGGCCTCTTTGATGCCGAGGATTGTTTTGGTGCCTGGAATCTGTATCGCGCCATAAGACAGCAAAGCCCGGAAACAAATGCCCGGCTGGTAATGGGACCCTGGTATCATGGGCAATGGTCTGCCGTTGACGGCACTTCCATGGGAAACATCAAATTCGGCAGCAACACTTCCATCCGCTTCCAAAATGATATCGAAATACCCTTCTTCAATTTTTATCTTAAAGGAAGAAAAGATCCCGACCTGGCGAAAGCAACCATTTTTTTCACGGGGGAAAACAAATGGAGAAAATTTGATCAGTGGCCCGACCAAAAGGCAACGCCCACCACTTTTTATTTGCAGGATAAATTTACCATTTCGCAGAAGGCGCCTGAGAGTGATCAGACATTTGATGAATACATAAGCGACCCCGCACACCCGGTACCGTACACAGAAGAAGTTCATTTTAACAGGACCAGGGAATATATGGATGACGACCAGCGTTTTGCCAGCCGCCGGCCGGATGTACTGTCCTATACCAGCGCTGTTCTGCAGGAAGACCTTACGATGGGCGGACCGCTGACAGCCGAACTGCATTGCAGCATCAGCACCACCGATGCTGATTTTGTGGTAAAACTGATCGACGTATTCCCGGACAGCCTTTCCTTTCAGCGTGTCGACATCTATGCGGTTCAGGAACCTGAAAGAATATACCCGCTCGGTGGCTATCAGATGCTCGTGCGTGGTGATATATTCAGGGGTAAATTCAGAAACAGTTTTGAAAAGCCAGTAGCCTTCGAACCTGAAAAAAGAGAAACGGTAAAATTTACGATGCCCGACCTGGCGCATACTTTCAAAAAGGGACACCGGATCATGATACAGATCCAAAGCAGCTGGTTCCCCCTCTCCGACCGCAACCCTCAAAAATTTACCGATATCTATACCTGCAGCGACGAAGATTTTCAAAAGGCCCGGATTCGCATTTATCATGACAGGTCAGGACCTTCTTCGATTACCGTGCCGGTACTGCCAGGGAGACCTGACTAAGGGTATACCATTAGACCGGAAGATTCTTTTTTAAAGTGCAGGGCGAAGGTTAAATTTATATTGGCTATCAACCGCATTTTTAATGGATCCTCTTCAAAAGCCATCCTCTGCACTGGAGCTCTGGCTCCAGGATGTCCAGTCATATATTTACAAGGTGACGAAGGGACCCATGCATCATGGCAACTTCAAATTCGACAGGAACAGTTTTCACTACAACAGAAAAAGCAAAAACAGCCAGGACGAACTTTCCATCATTTTCCTGAGCCAGTTCCCCGTTAGTTACAGGATTGGATTTCAGCTGGAAATCTGGCATCCCGAAATACGGCAGATCAAAGAGTCCTTCATGAGTGATATCCTCAACCGCGAATCATTTCTTTGCAGTATCATACTTTTCATGAAAGACTTTCCGTCGCAAGAAGCACCGGACGAAATCATGAAAGATTTTACGGTTTGTACTCACCGTGACCTTTTTCTCGCGGGTGCCTGGCTGGCGCAGACACTGCAATATGAACTGGTTCCTCTTTGTGACCAGATGAGTTCCATTAAGCATATGGACGACTTTTTTCAGGCCAGGCCACAGTGGTCTTTAAGCACCCGGAGTGGCGGCAATCTTTGCACTGACCTCATCACGGCCAAGCTGAACAAGAAAAGGGATTATCACCAGCGTTACCAGGAACTCCGGCAGGCCGTAAGGCTCGAAATTGAAAGCCGCTCGCTGAATCCGGAGGTATGCCGCCTGCTGGATCTCTGTTATGAATCCATCCGGTAGTCTCCCAGCGCAGGATTTGCAGTTATGCCCCCCGTCCAGATGTAACCGGCAGAATTTATTTCCGGAATAGTCATGAGGTTCACGCGACAATGACCTTCAGGCTTCTGTGTTTAGCCTGAATGGACTATTTTCGCGGATAATTGAAAAAACAGCCAGCAATATGAAAATGGCAGATTCTTATGAGAAAATTCCCCTGGAAATTTTCCCCGATGCCCAAACAGGTTCTTCCTTCGTCGCCAGAAAAGTAGCCACCCTGATCCGGGAAAAGGAATCCAGGAAAGAACGTTGTGTTCTGGGCCTGTCGACCGGTAAGTCCCCCCTGAAATTGTACGCCGAACTGATCAGGATGCACAAAGAAGAAGGCCTGAGCTTTAAACATGTGCTGGCGTTTAACCTCGATGAATACTATCCGATCAGGCGCAGCGCTCCGCAGAGCTACTATCGGTTCATGAAAGAAAACCTGTTCGATCATATTGACATCGATCCTAAAAACTGTTTTATTCCGAACGGAGAGCTGCCTAAGGAAGAGATGAAGGCATTCTGCTTATCGTATGAACAGGCTATTGCCGATGCAGGGGGGATCGATCTGCAGATTCTCGGGATCGGATCCAATGGACATATAGGATTCAATGAACCGGGGTCCAGCAGGTTCTCCAAAACACGGGTGACACCGCTTGAAAATTCCACCAGACTTTCCAATGCAGGAGATTTTGAAAGTGTGACACAGGTTCCCCGTCTTTCTGTAACCATGGGTATCAGCACGATCCTGAAAAGTAAAAAGATCATCCTGCTGGCCTGGGGGAACGGCAAGGCCCCCGCAGTACAGAAATCCCTCGAAGGGCCTTCTACAGAAGAAATGCCGGCTTCCATACTGCAACAGCATGAGGATACGCTTTTTGTAACAGATGAAGCAGCGGCGGCCGAACTTACACGTTTTAAAGCACCCTGGCTAACGGGTGACTGTGAATGGACAAGCGATATTTTACGAAGGGCCGTGGTTAATACGGCACTCAAGCTGGGAAAACCCATCCTGAGTTTAACAGACAAAGATTATAACGATCATGGACTGAGTGATCTGCTAGCTGTAAAGGGTGATGCTTATGAGATAAACCTGGAGACATTCTACATGGTCAGGGACAGCATTACAGGCTGGCCCGGAGGAAAGAACCAGCCGCTGCCTAATCCTCCCGAAAGAATGAACCCTTTTCCAAAACGCTGCCTTATTTTTTCGCCGCATCCGGACGATGATATTATTTCCATGGGTGGAACCTTTATGCGTCTGCACGACCAGGGCCATGAAGTACATGTAGGTTATCAGACCTCTGGGAACATAGCCGTTACGGATGAATTCGTGACGCGCTTCATTGATTTCGCCGTCGGATTCGAAACCATGTTTGGAATTGACAATAAACGCTCTTCGGAAATTCTGAGTAATGCACAGAAATACCTGAAGGGTAAAAAAACTTCAGGCGTGGACTCACCCGAAATCCGTGCGATCAAGGGTTTAATTCGCAGGTGTGAAGCCAGTGCCACCTGCCGGTATGTTGGATTGCCCGACAGCGGCATTCATTTTATGAATCTTCCTTTTTACGAAACCGGAACGATCGAGAAAAAACCGGCCGGAGAGGAAGATGTTCTGATCACGATGGAACTCCTGCAGAAAATAAAACCCCATCAGGTTTATTGCGCGGGTGACCTCGCCGATCCACATGGAACACATAAGATTTGTCTCGAGGTTGTATTCGAATCGATGCGACGCCTGAAAAAAAGCGGTGAAGCCTGGGTGAAAGACTGCTGGGTATGGCTTTATAAAGGAGCCTGGCAGGAATGGGATGTCAGTGAAATCGAAATGGCGATTCCGATGAGTCCCGACCAGGTATTGAAAAAAAGATTCGGCATTTTCATACACCAGTCACAAAAAGATATGGTACCGTTCCAGGGTTCAGACAGCCGCGAATTCTGGCAGCGGGCTGAAGACAGGAACGCCAATACCGCTAACCTGTATGCGCAATTGGGTCTGACCAAATATGCGGCTATGGAGGCTTTCAAACGCTGGCATTACTAACGATCGTTAATCGCCCGCATTACCGGTTTCCTGGAAATATAAATTTATTGATCCTGGTCAACATCTTTGGGCTAATACATTTTATAATCCATTGAGCGAAAAGAAAAATCAAAAAGACAATATTTCAGTTCGGGAAGCAGAGGTAGGAAAGGTGCGTAAATTAAAACGGGTATCGATCCGTTCCATCTGGTCAAGAGCCTGGGCTATTCCCTCCTACCGGTTAAAGCTTTGGACAGGCGCAGCAGTACTTACGGGGATACTTATCGCTTTTCCCTTTTTTTTTGCCGCCATTGAAAACCGCAACGGCACCCTGCTGAATGATTTTATTGTGAACTGGATCCCCGCACGGAATGTTTCTGTTGCCGTTTTTTTTCTTATCTGGTCTTCCTGCCTCTTGTTGGTTTATCGCATACCGCGCGATCCGATGATGCTGCTTGACATGATGTGGGCCTATAATGCCGTAACGCTGCTGCGGATGGCTTGTATCGGTATGATATCGCTCAATCCGCCCGTGGGACTCATACCGCTCACCGATCCTATCACGAATCAGTTTTATGGCGAGAAATATATTACCCATGACCTGTTTTTTTCCGGGCATACTACCACGGTTTTCCTTGTATTTCTCTGTCTGAGGAAAAAAGCAGACCGGATTTACGGGCTGCTGGCTTCCATTCTCCTGGGAATACTCCTGCTTGTGCAACATGTGCACTATACAGTAGATGTGCTGGCCGCGCCCCTGTTAACCTGGCTGGTCTACCGCCTGACGCTTCGTTTCACGAAGAAAGAATCAGATTTGCTCGCTCTGCCGTAAAGTCAGGTATAACCGAAAATGGCTAAATACGAAGAAAGCGCTTAATTCGTTGTATAAAACCAGCTGTCAAACGTGCCGTTAAGAATTTAAGACAGTGCTGGTTAATAGCACATTATTCATTAATTTTGCGAATAATAAAAAAATCCTCATTATTTTTAAATTAATTTCAACCTGTTCAAACTTGGGTCTTGGCAGATTTTGCTCACTGCTAAAGGCTTAAACGCCACCACGATATGAAAAAATTACAATGCCCTGATTTCGTTTTAGGTGAAAAACTAACCCCTGAACAAACAGCTTTTTTCCATAAAAACGGGGTGATCGTTTTCCGTAATGTCCTGAAGCCTGAAACTGTCGCATTTTTCATTCAGGAAATCGACCGGATCGAGAAGCAGTTGTTGGATGAGGGTAAAGATAAAATCAACGGTGTTCCCCTTAAATTCGGCAAGGACCACGATGGCAAAACCATTATACAGCGCCTGTGTTTTCTTTCGCTATACAGTAAAACATTTCATGAATTTCTGAACGATCCGCGTTTGATAGCGCTTCTTGAACTGTTGCATCCCTACGAAGGTCGCATTGCTGAGAACGAGAAGGACGGACTGATCCTGAATCATTATGTGAGAACACCGGAAAGTAAATTTTCACAGATGGGTTGGCATACCGACAGCCCCAGGGATCTTTTCCTTGGCCAGAAGATTATGCCCATGCTGAATGTAGGAATTCACCTGGATCCATGTCCCTTTGAAAACGGAGGATTGCGTGTGCTGCCTGGTACACACACCCAGGGTGTCCTTCGCCTTCTGTTTAAAAAGAAATATTTCATCGACAATAATCCCGATGCCCGCGAAATTGGATTTGACATTAATGCGGGAGACCTTACCGTTCATGACGGCAGGATCTGGCATCGTGCACAGCAGTCTCCACATATCGGAGAAGCAAGCCGCCGCCGGGTAATGTATGTTCCGATCATAACGGGCAAGTACATGCCTAAACATGAAAAGAGCAAAACGCCTTTTTATCATCGTCTGGCTGCCAAGGTTCAGAACTAGGATTTTTCCTGAATTTTAAAAACAACGCCGATGCCTTTTGCACTCGTCACCGGAGCCAGCAAAGGAATTGGGAAAGCCATTGCACTCAGCCTGGCCTCCCGGGGATTTGATATCCTGCTCGTAGCCAGGTCTGCCGATTTGCTTGAAAAAGTCGCCGACGAAATTCAGGCTTCCACGAGCAGAACATGTTACTGGCTTCCGCTGGACCTTGCCGCAGACCAGGCTGCTGAGGCAGTCTGGGAATGGACGGAAAAAAACGCTTACCCTGTTTCTGTCCTCGTCAACAATGCGGGATATGGCCTGAGCGGGAAATTTGAATCCTATACAGCGGAAGTACATGCGGAAATGCTGCATCTGAATATCATTACGCTGACCAAAATGACAAGGATTTTTTTGCCGGAGCTTAAAAAACACGCTCAGGCATATATTCTCAACATCGCGAGCTCCGCTGCTTATCAGGCAGTGCCCCTTCTCTCAGCCTATGCCGCTTCAAAAACCTATGTACTGAATTTCAGCCGCGGTCTTTATCATGAACTTCGTGGAACCTCCGTTTCGGTAACCTGTATCAGTCCGGGTCCTACAGATACAAATTTTGTAAATCGTGCAAACGTGCCGGAAAAGGGCCGGAAAACAGCAGAACGGTTTAATATGACTCCGGCTGCCGTGGCCGAGGTCGCCGTGAAAACCATGCTGCAAAAAAAGCCCGAACGTATTGTGGGGCTCAGCAATAAACTGAGTGCCTTTCTCGCCTGGCTTATGCCGAAGCCATTGGTCGAAACAGTGGCAAAAAAATTATACGATTAGCAGTATACTGATGTCAAAAAAGATATTTCTGCTCCTGATTTTATTTCCCGTCGTTCATCAGGCTTTTGCCCAGCCTTCATCAAAAAAAATATTGACGGGTGCTGAACAGACAGAAAAATATTTTCCCCTTTTGCGGGGTAAAAAAGTTGCCGTAGTTGCCAATCCCACATCACAAATTGCCGGAATTCCCCTGGTAGACAGCCTGCTGCACTCCGGCATCCAGGTAGTAAAAGTATTTGGACCTGAACATGGTTTTCGGGGAAACGCGAGCAATGGCGCAACCGTATCGGACAGTTTTGATCCGGTTACGGGCATACCGGTCATTTCCCTTTATGGAAAAAAATCCATGCCTTCTAAAGAAGACCTCGAAGGGGTGGATCTTGTCATCTTCGATATCCAGGACGTGGGCGCCCGCTTTTTTACTTATATCATCACGCTGCAAAGAGTGATGCAGGCCTGTGCTGACTGGCATAAACCGTTGCTGGTGCTCGACCGGCCTAACCCGAATGGATGGTTAGTTGACGGCCCTGTACTGGAAGATTCGCTCCGGTCAGGCGTGGGACTTCAGCCGATCCCCATCGCACATGGTATGACGATGGCAGAAATGGCCAGGATGATAAACGGGGAAGGCTGGTTAAAGAACGGAGTAAAATGCGATCTGCGCTTTGTACGGGTTGCCCATTATACGCACGCATCTAACTATATCCTCCCCGTTCCTCCTTCGCCCAACCTCAATACTTCCCTGTCCGTCCTGCTTTACCCGAGCATTTGCCTTTTTGAAGGAACCGTGATCAGCCTGGGACGCGGCACATACACACCATTCACCGTATTGGGAGCTCCTGTCTTGTCATCCCGGTATGAATTTCATTTTAAACCTGTTTCGATACCCGGCATGAGTGAACATCCTTTGTATGAAGATTCCGTTTGTTATGGATTAGATCTGTCCGTAACAGATACGGCTTCCCTTCGTAAAAGGAAACAGCTGGACCTGCGGTGGCTGTTTGAAATGTATAGGAATTATCCTCAACAGGCATTGTTTTTCGATGCTTCACGCAGCAGGCAGATTGGCAATTTTGACAAGCTCGCCGGCACTTCCACTTTGAGAAAACAAATCCTTCAGGGGAAATCCGAAGCGGACATCCGCAAAAGTTGGGAACCGGGACTGTCAGCCTACAAAATAAAAAGGAAGAAATACCTGCTCTATCCCTGAACCGTCACTTTTATTGCGGCCGGTTTCCAACAGTATTTTACCATGTGTTTACCTGTTTAATTCGGTTTGCCGGCAAATCTTTTGCAGGTAAGAGCGTGCACGCTGCAGGATACTGTAGTTCAAAAGACTTAAATTTATCAGCTAAACATTTTAATATGTCAAACGCAGATCTAAGCAGGAGAAAATTCCTGCAAACCGCAGGCAAAGCCGGAATGGCAGCCGGTTTAACCGGTTCGGTGCTGAATAGCATGGCCCGTACACCGGAAGGAAAAATAATCACGCCGCCCGATCCTGTACCCTACACACAGCGTCCCCTGCCTTACGCGTATACGGCCCTGGAACCGGCAATCGACGCGCAGACCATGGAAATCCACTATACCAAGCACGCTGCAACCTATGCGAAGAACCTGGCCGAAGCGGTCACTGCCGAGAAAGTGGACACGTCCACCACTTCACTGGAAAGTCTCCTGGCTAACATATCAAAATATTCCGTGAAGATGCGTAATAATGCAGGCGGGCACTATAATCACTCGATTTTTTGGGAAATGATGGCTGCTCCATCGGCGGCAATTGCTCCTTCTCCCGAATTGCTTTCAGCGATCCAAAAGGATTTCGGCTCAGTCGACAGTTTGAAAACAAAATTCAATGATGCCGCCAAGGCAAGGTTTGGCAGCGGATGGGCCTGGCTTATTGTGAAGTCCGATAAAAAATTAGATGTGGTCTCTACTCCAAATCAGGACAATCCCCTCATGGATATCAGCGATTCCAAGGGACAGCCCCTATTCGGTCTGGATGTATGGGAACATGCATACTACCTGAAATACCAAAACAGAAGGCCCGACTATATTACGGCCTGGTGGACAATCACCAACTGGGATTATATCAATAAACGGTATGCCGCAATGGGAATGATGTAATCATTCCATTATTTTCCGGCGAAAACCCAACCCTTTCAGAGTATAGTTGTTGGTAAATCAAATGTTTCTCAAATGTCAAATGTAAAAGCCTATGCCGCGCATAATGCGCAGGGAATCCTTGAACCCTGGAATCTCGAACGCCGGACCCTGGGGCCCAAAGATGTCCAGATCGATATTCTGTATTGCGGTGTTTGTCACTCCGACCTGCACCAGATTAAGAATGAATGGGGTGGTTCGGTATACCCTATGGTACCCGGCCATGAAATTGTCGGCCGCGTCTCACAGGTTGGGAAGGATGTAAAGAAATTCAAAGCCGGACAGCTGGCGGGTGTGGGCTGTCTCGTAGATTCCTGTCGTCACTGTGACAACTGCGCAAAGGGGCTCGAGCAATATTGTCTCAATGGCAATTCTCCCACCTACAATGGTTACGAACAGGATAAGAAGACGCCTACATATGGAGGCTACTCGAAGATGATCGTGGCGGACGAAGAATTTGTGCTAAAGATCTCAGATAAACTACCCTTGCAAAATGTAGCCCCACTGCTGTGTGCAGGTATTACCACCTATTCACCCATGCGACACTGGAACGTAAGCAAAGGTCATAAGGTGGGTGTGCTTGGTTTGGGAGGTCTGGGTCATATGGCCGTAAAATTCGGCGCGGCCTTTGGCGCCGAGGTAACCATGCTCAGCTCTTCTCCCTCCAAAAAAGAAGACGCTCATAAACTGGGCGCCCATAAATTTATCCTCACACGGGACGCAGATCAGCTGAAGGCGGTCAGTAACTATTTTGATTTCATCATCGATACGGTTTCTGCGCCCCATAACTATAACCAGTTCATTGGGCTTCTGAAAACAGACGGGGTGCATATTTGTGTCGGTGCTCCGCCCGCCCCATCCGAGATCATGGGACTGGCTCTTATCATGGGCAGAAGAAGTCTGGTCGGTTCACTGATTGGCGGACTGCCGGAAACGCAGGAAATGCTCGATTTTTGCGCAGAACATGAAATCGTATCAGACATCGAACTGATCCCGATCCGGGACATACAGAAATCTTATGAAAGAATGTTGAAGGGAGACGTGAAGTACCGCTTTGTCATCGACATGGCAACTTTGTAAACTATTCAAACGGAATTTTTTAAAAAAGAAAACCCCGGGTTCCAGCGAACCGGGGTTTTTCTTTGGCCTAAGACGTCGAATGTATTTAAACGGGGATCAAAAATTAAAAATACCGCCGATCCCATAAATACTTGTATGGTAGTCATTCATGAGTTTCAGATAGGAAAGCCTGATTTCGATATTGTGTGTTCCGGCACCCACACCAAATCTGAAACCGATATTACCCGTAGGGCCCCAGCCCGATCCTGAGGTGGAATAGGTTTCGTACTGGTCTGTAGCAGTATAGGATACAGTATGGTATCCATATCCGATACCGCCATATAGACCAAAACGGCTGTCTGTTTCCTTAGTAGACCCGGCTCCATAGTTATAGTTAATGATGAATGGTGCATCAAACATCACACTGAGCGAGCCCGAACCAGTTCCCTGCGAACTGTAATTTCCGCTGAAGCCAAGACTCATGGGAATACCAAAAGAAAGTGAAGTATTGTCTGACTCCATAAAATTTATTCTGGGCGAGTACATCAGCGACCCATAGATTTCAGTCGTCTGGTTATAGCCGTCCAGACCTCCCTTGGCGATCAGGGTGTTGACCCCTACGCCATGCATAAAAGTCTGGGAAAAAGAAATCTGGCCAATTGCGAGGGCCAGCACAAGAAAGTAGAGTTTTTTCATACGGGCAGTTTATTATAAAACGCCCGCCCGGCCTGCTTATTGCGGATTTTCAGGCCTATTCGGCCACTGCATTTTCGATATTTTTATCGGGAATCAGCCACCGTACAGAAACAATTACGAAGAGAACAGCAGAGAAAATTGTGTTATAGTAAGCCAGCGCAATGGCACTGCCATAGCATACAAGGGAAAAAATACCTTTCCTTCTTAAACAGCCAAATGCTTCCGTCAGTTTCTGATTTCCCTGGCAAATCCTTTCCACACTTAACTGCAGGATGGTAAATGCAATGCCGCAGAGCAGCAAAAGACAGGCATACAAGACGACCGTGTTTTGTTCAAAATGATTTTCTCCCATCCAACCGGTAGCAAAAGGAACCAGCGAAAGCCAGAAAAGCAGGTTTAGGTTCGACCAGATGATGGAGGCATTCACACGTTTGAGCACGCTTATCAGGTGGTGATGATTACCCCAGTAAATACCTATGAAAACAAAACTCATCGCGTAGCTGAGGAAGACAGGTAATTGTTCTGCCAGGGCAGACCAGCTCGTATTGTGAGGTGTCTTGATCTCAAGCACCATGATGGTAATGATAATCGCTATGACCCCGTCACTGAATGCTTCCAGCCTGGTCTTGTTCATATCCTTAACTTATTCGGAAATTAGTTATCCTTCCTGTTCCAGGATGGCTGGATGAAATTCAGGGATGGCACCTTCAATCCAGGTGGGAAGATCTTTTTCCCTTACAGTCCAGGTATTATTCTCCAGATGCATGTGAATATAGTAACGATTGCCCCGGTCATCACTGACGTCTACATGGTAGACAGGACCAGCGAGGCCATTACTCCTTCTGAAATTGAATTCTCTCAACCGGCCTTCCGCTTTGATCAATTTCGAAAACTGCACATTTTTCAAGACTGCCATGTGGCAAATATAATTCTTCCGGCAGACAGTTTTAGGGTTTTAAAACGCCGGCATAGACGTTTTTACTTTTCGTTATGGACAGGATTCTGTTAAAACCGGGTCAGGCGGCCGGATGGCCTGCTGTTTTTTGAAAATCATGATAACCTGAAGCAGCCAGCGGGGTCTGCCGGCAAAAATCGGGCATGATTTTTAGTTACCTTAGAGTAATTTTTTAAATTACCTTATCCATTAGCGGTTCTACGCATGAGCACGAAAAAGAAAATCCTGATCGCAGCCGGAATTACACTGACGGCCATCCTGGTTTATCAAATCGTCAGACGAAAAAAAGCAGTAAAGAAAATGAGTATCCGAGTTGCCGAAGAAGGCTACGAAACGGCGGAGGATATTCTTTTTCCACGGAAGAAATTTCTCCGGTTCGGGTAATCCGGAACCGGTCTGCCGCCTTCTTCCCCCTATCGTTTACAAATCATTGACAAATAGCATTCTACGGGCGTCTGTATATGTCCAGCAGGACCAAAACACCGAAGATCCTTTTAAGAGAAATCTCTTTATTTATACTTTTTAGTATAAATGGTTTCGTAAATTTGCCCTTATGAAAACAGAACTTGTCCAGCCTGGGGGCCGTGAAGCTGAAAATGAGCTGAGTACCATAGAAAGAACGGTATTTAGTGACTATAAATATGGTTTTGTAACAGATATAGAAGCTGATGAAGCGCCCAAAGGCTTGAATGAGGATGTTATTCATTTTATTTCTGCCCGGAAAAAAGAGCCTCAATGGATGCTGGACTGGCGTCTGAAAGCTTACCGCCACTGGCTGACCATGAAAACGCCGGAATGGGCCAATATCAAATTTCCTCCGATCAACTACCAGGATATCATTTATTATTCAGCCCCGAAACAGAAAATCAACCCGAAAAACCTTGACGAGGTTGACCCTGAGCTTATCAGGACTTTTGAAAAACTGGGAATTTCGCTCGAAGAACAGAAGAGACTTACCGGCGTGGCGGTGGATGCGGTCATTGACAGTGTGTCCATCGGTACTTCCTTTAAATCACAGCTGGCTGAACTGGGGATTATTTTTTGTTCCATGAGTGAAGCCATTCAGGAGCATCCTGAACTGATCCGCGAACACCTGGGATCCGTGGTTCCCATTACCGATAATTACTTCTCCGCATTAAATGCTGCCGTTTTCAGCGATGGATCGTTTTGCTATATCCCCGCTGGTGTCCGCTGTCCGATGGAGCTTTCGACCTATTTCAGGATAAATGCCGAAAATACCGGTCAGTTTGAAAGAACCCTCATTGTGGCGGAAGCTGGAAGCTATGTAAGTTATCTCGAAGGCTGTACCGCTCCGATTCGTGATGAAAACCAGCTCCATGCTGCTGTGGTTGAACTGGTAGCGATGGAAAATGCGGAGATCAAATACTCCACGGTGCAGAACTGGTACCCAGGTGACAAACAGGGCGTCGGGGGCGTATATAATTTTGTTACAAAACGCGGGATATGTAAGGGGAATCATTCCAAAATCTCGTGGACCCAGGTAGAAACCGGTTCAGCCATCACCTGGAAATATCCGAGCGTGATCCTGAAAGGGGACTATTCTACGGGAGAATTCTATTCTGTTGCCGTTACAAACAACTATCAGCAAGCGGATACGGGAACGAAAATGATGCACCTCGGAAAGAACACCCGCAGCCGGATCGTATCCAAAGGCATTTCAGCTGGTTTCAGCAACAACAGCTACCGCGGTCTGGTACATGTCGGTAAAAATGCCGCAAAAGCCAGAAATTTTTCACAATGCGATTCCCTCCTGCTGGGAGATAAATGTGGTGCCCATACGTTCCCTTATATTGAAGTAAAAAATAACAGCGCCGTCGTGGAACATGAAGCAACAACTTCTAAAATCGGCGAAGACCAGATCTTTTATTGCAATCAGAGAGGAATTGATACAGAAACAGCTGTCGCCCTGATCATTAATGGGTTTGCCCGGGAAGTTATGAACCAGTTACCTATGGAGTTTGCGGTGGAAGCACAAAAACTTCTTGCCATCAGTCTTGAAGGCAGTGTCGGCTAATTCAAATAATTCAACCGGCCGGCAAACGGCCTTAAGAGGTCCAGATAAATAAAAACAACTATGCTGAAGATTCAGAATTTGCACGCAGGAATTGAAGGAAAAAAAATATTAAATGGCATACATCTCGACATACGGCCTGGTGAAGTACATGCCATCATGGGCCCCAATGGGTCGGGAAAAAGTACGCTGGCATCCGTTCTGGCGGGAAGAAGCGACTATGAAGTACTCGACGGGTCCGTGGAATTTCTGGGAAAGGATCTTCTTGACATGTCCCCGGAACAGAGGGCTGCGGAAGGGCTCTTTCTGGCTTTTCAGTATCCGGTGGAAATTCCGGGACTGAACACCGTAAATTTTATTAAAACCGCTGTTAACGAACAGAGAAAATACCGGGGGCAGCCACCAATGGATTCTGTCACTTTTTTGAAGAAGATGAAAGAGAAAATGGCTCTCGTCAATATCGAACAGACATTGTTGAGCCGCTCACTGAATGAGGGATTTTCCGGTGGGGAGAAGAAAAGAAACGAAATCTTTCAGATGGCGATGCTTGAACCCAGACTGGCGATTCTGGATGAAACAGATTCCGGTTTGGATATAGATGCCATTCGTATTGTGTCAAATGGCGTGAACAAACTTCGAAATAAAGACAACGCCGTTCTGGTGGTTACGCACTATCAGCGTTTACTCGATTATATCATTCCTGATTTTGTGCATGTGCTTTACAACGGCAGGATTGTCAAATCGGGCACCAAGGAACTCGCCTTTGAACTGGAAGAAAAAGGATACGATTTTATCAAAAACGAAAAAACGGTGGAGATGCTCTCTACAGGCATTTGATCAGCATGAATACAATCGCATATTTTAAGGAAAGATTTGAACAGCTCCAGCCGGTTGATGATCAGCAGGGGCTGGACAGGTTGAGAGATCAGGCTTTTCAGGCATTTTCACAAATGGGTATTCCGGGCAATAAACACGAAGAATGGAAGTATACCAGGATTTCCGGATTGTTCAACCGGGACTTCCAAATGCCGTCTTTCCCGGTAACGGGTTCGGTTTCGGCATCAGATCTGGCGGATTTCCTGCTTCCCGGCCATGAAGAAGCAAACGTCATGATTTTTGTCAATGGCTTTTATTCTTTTTCGCTTTCAAGGATCGTCTCCCCCGGACTTCAGGTGGTGGCTCTTGAAGAAGCTGCTAAGAATGAACATAGTGAATTGGTAAGTCGTTGGCTGGGAGACAGTGGACATTACCTTAAAGACGGAATTAATGCACTGAATACAGCATTTGTGAGAGGCGGAGTATTTATTCGTGTCAAAAAAGGGCAGAAACCGGAACAGCCGGTTCTTGTTTATCATATTACGGATGCCCGCTCAGCCAATATTTTTTCTCAGCCACGGAGTCTCATGGTGATGGAGGAAAATTCGGAGATCCGGATGGTGGAAACCTATCGCACGCTGGGTACAAACGAAAGTTTTACCAACCAGGTCCTGGAGATTATCGTTGAACAGGATGCACGCCTTGAATATTATAAAATCCAGAATGATGGCACCGGTAACAACCTGGTAAGTACAACCCATATCCGGCAGACGGGCAAAAGCTTTTCACATACCGTGAGCATTTCCCTGGATGGCGGCCTTGTAAGGAACAACCTCAACGTGGTCCTGGACGCTAAAAATTCCGAAGCACATCTTTACGGTCTTTACCTGCAATCCGGTTCAAGTCATATCGACAACCACACAATTGTAGACAATATCAAACCGAACTGTCTTAGCAACGAATTGTATAAGGGCATCCTGACTGACAAGTCGACGGGGGTGTTTAACGGAAAGATTTTCGTTCGCCAGCCAGCTCAGAAAACCAACGCTTACCAGTCCAATAAGAATATTCTTCTTACCGATACCTGCAGTGTGAACACCAAACCGCAGCTTGAGATTTTTGCAGATGATGTGAAGTGCACGCATGGATGTACGGTTGGCCAGCTGAATGAAGAAGGGCTTTTCTATCTGCGGTCCAGAGGCATCTCGGAAAAAACCGCGAGAAACCTGCTCCTGTCTGCTTATGCATCCGATATACTGGAAAAAATTCAAACGGAATCCTTACGATCATACGTGGAAAAACTCATCAGCCGGAGGCTGGAAAAAGATTTATCATGAGTAGTCCGTTAACCATAGAAAGGACGCTGGACGTCGAGGCCATCCGGCGGCAATTCCCCATAATAAACCGGGAAGTGAAAGGCAGACCGCTGGTTTATTTCGACAATGCGGCCACTACCCAAAAGCCTGCCGCGGTGCTGGATGCCCTGCAATTCTACTATAATAATTTTAACGCCAATATTCACCGGGGAATTCATACCCTGGCGGAGGAAGCCACGGCGGCCTTCGAACAAACCCGCGATGCAGTCAGATCGTTTATCGGCGCATCTTCCCGTGAAGAAATTATTTTCACCCGTGGTACCACCGAAGGCATTAATCTGGTAGCTTATTCCTGGGGAAGAAAAAATGTCCGCGCAGGCGATGAAATCCTCATCAGTGCGATGGAACATCATTCGAATATTGTTCCGTGGCAGCTGCTCTGCGAAGAGAAAGGGGCCGTTCTACGTGTGGTTCCGGTCAATGACCAGGGAGAGCTGATCATGGAAGAATACGAAAGGCTGTTGAACAGGAAAACAAAACTCGTTTCTATCGTACATGTCTCCAACGCCCTGGGAACTGTCAACCCGGTAAAGGAAATGATCCGGATGGCACATACCAACGGTTCACTTTTTATGGTTGACGGCGCACAGGCCGTGGTTCATCTTGACATCGATGTACAGGACCTGGATTGCGACTTCTTTGCCTTTTCAGCCCACAAACTCTACGGTCCCACCGGTACGGGAGTGCTTTATGGAAAAAAATCGCTTTTGGAAGCCATGCCACCCTTTCAGGGAGGCGGCGAGATGATCCGGGAAGTCAGTTTTGAAAAGACGAGTTTTAACGAATTGCCTTATAAGTTTGAAGCGGGAACTCCCAATATCGCGGGCGTAGTGGCATTCAGGCCTGCGCTGGATTTTGTTTTAAAAACCGGTAAGAACGCTATCCGGAAACACGAAGAAGAACTACTGTCGTACGCCCACCAGGAATTGGAAAAAATTTCCGGGCTGAAGATTATCGGACAGGCAAGACATAAAGTCAGCGTGGTATCCTTCATCATTGATAATGTGCACCCCCAGGATATCGGCATACTGCTTGACAACCGGGGCATTGCTGTACGAACCGGACATCATTGTGCACAACCACTGATGGACAGGTTTTGTATCCCGGGAACTGCCAGGGCTTCCTTTGCGGTTTATAACACCCTGGGAGAGATCGATGAACTGGCGGCAGGATTAAAGCGGGCGGTAAATATTCTGAGAAAATGATGCCCTTGAAATCCATAGTTGAAACGGAACAGGAAATTATTGAGGAATTTTCTTTTTTTGATTCCTGGGATGATAAATATGAATACATCATCGAGCTGGGTAAAAAACTCGCTCCGCTTGATCCTGCTTTCAAAACGGATGAGAACAGAGTGCGCGGCTGCCAGTCCTCAGTATGGCTCGTTGCAGAATTCAGGGACGGCAGGATTTTTTATAAAGCGGAAAGCGATGCCATGATCGTAAAGGGTCTGATCAGCATGCTGATCAGGGTACTTTCGGGCAGGACACCCGACGAAATAATTGAGGCAAGACTGGATTTTATCCGGGAAATCGGCATGACGACACACCTGGCACAAACCCGGTCCAACGGACTGCTCAGCATGGTCAGACAGATGAAAAATTATGCGCTGGCATATAAGATCAAAGATCCTGTCACGCAAAAAAATTGAATCATGGATGATCTTAGGGAAAAAGTAATTGAAAAACTGCAGACCATATTTGATCCGGAGATTCCTGTGAGCATCTATGAGCTGGGATTAATTTATGAAATCAATATATTACCCATCAACAATGTGCAGATTGTGATGACCCTGACGGCGCCGGGATGTCCGGCGGCACAAACCCTGCCGGTTGAGGTGGATCAGAAACTGAGAGAAATTGAAGGTATAAACGATGTGCATGTAGCGGTTACCTGGAATCCGCCATGGGATAAAACCATGATGTCGGAGGTGGCACAGCTTGAACTTGGGTGGTTGTAATCCGGGAAAATCTATTATAAATGAATTCCGAAGATCTGTCTTGTCATAACTGTTAGCATATGAAAATTACAGCGCAGGAAGAATTTGGCTTACGTGTTCTCATCCGGATTGCCGGTTGCGAGACCGCTGACGGCATGAGCATTCCTCAATTGAGCAAGGCAGAAGGACTTAGCAGTCATTACGTAGCCAAACTGACGAGAACGCTCCGCATGGCCGGATTCATCAACAGCACTCCCGGTTATAAAGGAGGCTATGTGCTGGCAAGGCCTTCTGAAGACATTAAAATTAAGTATGTTCTCAAGGCCCTTGGAGGTGTTTTATACGACAAGGATTTTTGCGGACAACATGCAGGCAGCCTGAAACTTTGCACCAATTCGGTGGATTGTTCAGCCCGCTCTCTCTGGCAGATGATTCAATTTACGGTAGATCAGCTGCTGGACAAGATAACCCTTTACGATATGGTCAATTCCAGGAAAAATGAATCTGCTCATTTTCTGCGCAGCTTACTGGAATCTGTTACCAAGCCTGTGTGATTATTTTTTGAGATGATCCGGCAGGGCTGTCTGACTGCTGTGCGGATCTGCAACAGGTGTCTCCCATCCTTTTTTTAACGGAATCAGTCCCGACCAGATGGGTAAACTGAGGTCTTCCTCGTCATCCACCGGCATGCCTGTACGAATCTTAGCGGAAGACTCATCAAGTGAAAAAGCCACAGCTACCGTTTTTTTCACTTCAGTTTCTTTTATGGGACGCAGATAGTCCCAGCTTCCGGGCACTATTTTGTTGGTCAGCCAGCGAAAGGCTTCAGTCCTTTGTTCAAGGTCGCCGATTTTTTCGCCCCTTGCAAAGATGACAACGGAACGGTAATTGATGGAATGATGAAAAGCAGAGCGGGCTACTACCAGGGCATCCATGAGGGTAACGGTAATGCATACCGGAATTCCCTTTTCGATTTCACGGATGAAATGGCTGCCCACAGAACCATGAATGTAAATTTTATCTTCATAACGGACAAAGGCCGTTGGAATGGAAAATGGATTACCTTCTGAAACGTAACTTATGGTGCAAAATAACGCTTCATCCAAAATGGAGTAAATGGATTCTTTATCGTAATGTGCTCTTTTAGCCAGTCTGCTCGGAATCAGGTGTTCAGGTGTTGAAGCCATATTTTTTACAAAACAGTATCTTTAGCAGCGAAAATAAATAAAAGCCAATGAAAAATTCCAGACGGGCATTTTTAAAAAATTCAGGACTTGCGGGATCCGCACTTCTGCTTACCAAAGCGGGATGGACCGCCTCGAGCTATCGCCGGATCATCGGGTCAAATGACCGTGTACGGGTCGGAGTGGTCGGATTCTCCGACAGGCACCGGTCAACGCACATGCCCTGTTTTATGAATCACTATAAAGAATTGAATTTTGACCTCGTGGCTGTTTCCGATATCTGGAACCGCAGGCGTGATGAAGGCGCGGCACAGTGGAAGGAAAAAATGCAGCATGATGTTGTTCCGTGCCGCAACAATGAAGAAATGTACGACAGGAAACTGGTGGACGCGGTATTCATCAGCACCGCGGATTTCCAGCATGCCCGTCACGCCATCCAGGCCGTTCAGGCTGGTTGTGATGCCTATGTAGAGAAACCTTTTGCCGAAACGATGGAAGACAACCGGGACGCTCTACGGATTATCAAAGGCTCTGACCGGATCGTGCAGATGGGCTCGCAACGCCGGAGTGGAATCAACTACCAGGCGGCCAACGATTTCATCCGCTCAGGAAAATTTGGGGATATCGTGATGGTAGAACTTACCTGGAACGTGAATCAGCCAGGCCGCTGGCGCCGGCCCGAACTGGTGCCGCTGTTAAAAGAATCGGATACCGACTGGAAAAGATATCTTATCAACAGGCCGCAGATTCCTTTTGACGCCAGGAAATATTTGGAATTCCGCTTATTCTGGCCATATTCATCCGGTATACCGGGCCAATGGATGAGCCATCAGATCGATACCGTAAACTGGTTTTCCGGACTCGCCCATCCGCGTTCCGTGGTGGCCAACGGGGGTATCTATATGTGGAAGGACGGCAGAAAAAACTGGGATACGCTTGCGGCCGTATTCGATTACGGTCCCTCTGACGATCTTTCTAAAGGATTTCAGGTCAGCTTTCAGTCACGCATGGACAATGGTGACGAAAATCCAATGGAGATCTACTATTCCAACGGTGGTGAGCTGAACCTGAACACCAATAAAGTAACACCTAACGGAGGGCTGACAAAACGTTTTGCCGAAGCCATGCAAATGCAGCCCAACCTGCTTCCCGAAATGAACCTGGCCACGGCAGAAAAGGTGGTGACTTCAGCCAATACCGGTGGGGACAGCCTGACTTCGGCGCATGTCCGGAACTGGATGGAATGCATAAGGAGCCGTAAACAACCGAATGCACCGGTGGAGGCAGGCTACAGCCATTCAATTGCCACCATCATGACCAATGCGGCGGCTCATACGGGTGCCAAAGTGGTATTTGACGAGAAGACCCAGAATGTAATGGCGGACGGAAAAGTGTTTCAATATTAAAACATCCCATGCCTGCGATGATCCGAAAATTGTTCCTGCTATGGCTGTTTCCTTTTGCGGTGTATGCACAGAATGAAGTGGAAGTAAAACGTCTTTCAGCAGGCCGGAAAATTGAAGTGTATTTAGATAAAAAGTTCTTCACGGCTTTTTGTTACCCTGACAGTCTCACCAAGCCCATTCTTTTTCCCATCATGGACGGCGCCGGACAACCGGTGACAAGAGGATTTCCATTGTCGCCAAGGCCGGGGGAACCCGATGACCATCCTCACCATACAGGCCTCTGGTTAACCTATGAAGATGTGAACGGCCTTGACTTCTGGAATAATTCCTACGCCATTCCGCCGGAGAAAAAACACTTATATGGGTGGATCAGAACAGACAGTATCCTGCAGTGCAGCGGAGGGAAGACCGGTGTTATTCGCTATCATGCGCGGTGGACTGATCAACAGGATGGGGTTTTAATGTATGAGGACACAAAATATATTTTTTCAGGCTCAGGCAATGACCGCTGGATCGACCGCATTACAGTATTAAAGGCCGATACGGATATTGTTTTTCACGACGCTAAAGACGGATTGCTGGGCCTACGGATGAGTCATGAATTGCAAATACCGTCACGGACTGATCAGCAATTCAGGGACAAAAAAGGGAATCTGACAATTGTAAAAAAAGACAGCATCGCCGGTGGCGACTACCTTACCAGTGAAGGCAAAAGGGGTGATTCTGCCTGGAGCACAAGAGCCGCCTGGTGTAAGGCATTTGGGAAGATAGGCCGCGATTCGGTAAGCATCACCATCTTCGACCATTCCGGCAACCCGAATTACCCCGCGTTCTGGCATGCGCGCGGATATGGTCTGTTTGCTGTAAATCCGCTGGGCGAAAAAATATTCACGAGTGGAAAATCCTCTTTCAATTTAGAACTCAAAAAAAACAACAGTGTCCGTTTCTGGTACCGGATCTATATCCAGAACGGACAAAATACACCTTCAGCAGTATCCCTTGACAGGCTGGAAGAAAACTTTAATAAATTAAAGGAGGAGTAAAAAAAGAAAGGCCTCCGTATCCGGAGGCCCTTCCCGCTCAAAAACCGAAACCTATATAAACCGAAAGCCCGTTATTTTTCGCATCTCCCAGCACATCGGATGAAAAACTTCCCGATTTGGCAATTTTCGTAAGCCCGTAATTGTAGCGTGCACCAATCGTGAAATTTTCAATGTCGAATGCTGCACCACCAGCCAGTCCGAAATCCCAGCGGTTAAAATCATTTGCATTCAGGTCGGTAATTCCGTGGATCGTTCCGTCGTTGTTTACGTCCTTGGTCTGGGCATTCGTCAGGTAGGCCCCATATCCTCCTGCGTGTATGCTGAAATTTTTGGCCAGATTGACCACTGCAAGCAACGGTACTTCCACATATCCCAGGTTAAAGCGATACTGACCACTACCCTGCAGGAAATTGTTATAGTCTGACTTGTTTCCTTTTACGCTGTAGAGAATTTCAGGCTGGATGGAGAATCCGGGTGTCACCGGAATTTTGGAATAAATACCTCCCACAAAACCTGCTTTCAGATGATTGTCGGAAAAATCATTCGAATGCAGATTGGTAAAATTTACCCCGCCCTTAATTCCGAACTTGGTAGCCGGAGCACTTTCATTAGATGTCTGCTGTTCCTGCGCTTTCACTGACACTTGCAAACTAAAGATGGCGGCAAATAAAAGGATGGCCGCCCGCATCCACGGCTGTCTGATTACAGTTTTCATAACAGATTATTTTGTTCAGGTACATATATTCAATTCTTGTGCCTGGACAAACCAATTGAAAACCAGTATGTTTAACGGGAAGGGGCGGGTCTGATGTCCGGATCTTTAACCAAAAACAGGGAGTCGCTGAGGATATTTTCAGCTGACGTGCATTCATTGATCCATTGAATGCGCGTGTACATATCGATTTTGGACAGGCCTGTGGTAGACAGGCCGAACGTCGCGGTTTTCATATTGGCGAACAGGGTATCATCCTTGAGGGCGTAGGATGTTTCGGGAAGGCGGTTGATTTTGATTTGAAGCTGCCTGAATGTTTTTCTGAGTTTAAAGAAATATACCTCGACATAGGCGGTGTCTGTATTGATTTCATTGATCACGCGGTCAACCATCGGGCTGCCCTTGATTTGTGTAAGTCTTCCTTGCTCATCATAGTTTTCCTGGTAGACAGCTTTGCGTGACTGATAGAAAGTATAAGACTTGAGTTGTCCGTCCGGATAAAAAAGATATGCGCCGCCTTTGAGACTGTCCCAGCCTTCATCATATACCGCAGTGACAACAGAGCGGGTGTCTTTAACAGTGATGGTGTGTGATGTTTTCCCCTTCATCACATCGTCAACTTTTATCGGGCAGGTCGGATTTTTCGACCTGCAGGCGCAAAACATGATGATCCACAGCGGGAGATACCATTTCATGTCAGGGGTTTTAAGTAGCAGGCAATTCAAAAAGATATGTGTCTGCCCGTTAAATTAAGCATATTTCACGGAATTTCGAACGACATGCTGCGCACGAATTCAGCAAATCCATCTTATTTTTATGCGATGAAAAGACCAAAGCAACTGTCGGCCGTGAGGCATGCCTTATGGGCGAATAAAATATTCTGATGCGGTATCTTAGCTTCCTGTTGCTATTTCTCGCTTTCCGGATTTCGCCTTTGTCAGCGCAGGACAATGGTTCAACGCTTCAAAACCGGCCGTCAACTTTAAAAGACACTTCGATCCTGCGAACGGAAACCCTGAAGAAAGCACCTGCGCCAGATACAGACAGCACTCCTCCGGTTCCCTCCCATCTTCAGTTAAATCTTCAGTATCAGTCAAACGATGTCAGCAATGGCCGCGCAGACTCTTCCGTGATACCCCTGGTTACACCTCAGGTGAGTTATATTTTTAAGAGCGGCCTTGAATTTGACCTGAGCATTAGTTACAATGTGTATGATCGTTCACCACAGGTGAATGAATATACCCTTGATGCGCTGTACAGTTTTAACCCCGGAAACTACAGCAATACAGTTACCCTGAGCGGATTTTTATATAACAAGCAAAGCGGAAGTGTAACCGCGGAACAAAAAGGAAGTCTGGAGATAGACAACAGCTACCAGTTGCCCTTTATCACGATAGGTGCTGATTTTACATGGACTTTTGCTTCTACGCCTGACTATCAGATTTCACCTTCCCTGCAACAGGAATTTGATTTTTTAAAGAACGGAAACCTCAGTCTTACTCCGACTGTCACCATGAATGCCGCCACCCAGAACACATATAATGCCTATTATAAGAACCGCCGGTTCAGTATTCCGCGTTCGGGCAAGCCGCCGATACCTGAGGTGCTAAACATTTCCGGTGAAGTATTGAATTCAGGAAAATTCCAGATTCTTGACTATGAGTTCAGCGCGCCCGTAAATTGGGCGGCGGGTAAATGGAGTCTGAATTTTACACCCACCTATGCCCTGCCGGTTAATCCCGCAGATGTCAAAATTACGCTTGAACTGAACGATCACACGGTAAAGAATTATACGTACAGGGAAATACTGCCTAACCGGTTTTACTGGCAGTTGGGAGTGACATATGATTTCTGAAATAAGAGACTGTTATAGCCAGATGACGCCCCTTGTCGGAATTACATTAGAAGGTTTCCCGGATGTTGAAATAGATACCGGCAAATCCATCACCCATTCCATAATCCACACAGATATTGGTGCGGTCGTTTTTATTCATCATTATACGGAGTCCGAAACCATATCCCGGTGCGATGGCGTTTAATACTTTCTGATCGGTAAGAGGATTGCTTGCGGTAGTGCCGTTAAGAAAAACAACACCTCCGAACAAACCGTTTTGGCTTAAACGAAAACGATATTCCATTTCGCCATACATCATATTCGTACCCCGGAATCTACCCTGGATATATCCCCTGCCAGAGCGGTTATAGGTATCCCAGGTGATAGCAGGAAGTGTCAGGTATGGAAGTGTTCCTGAGGCCTGAAAAGTTCCCCAAAGCCAGAAGGCCAGCACATCCCTCGGTACGGAAGACTTCACGCCAATATACTTCCGGAGGTCATAGTAAAACATGTCGCTGGCTTTCGAACTTCCCAATGCAACGGCGTTGAAGCGGTAGGCGACGTAAATGTAACTGCCTTTATAAGCATTTACGGGGTTATCCCTCGTATCCTGCATCAGCGAAAAGGCAAATCCGTTGGCGGAATAATGAAGTGTATCAAATCCGTATATTCTGGAATACCGATAGTGCGCAGATGTCCCGGAGTCCTGGAGGTATTCGTCCTTAATGTTGAAATCGATATCGAACATGGGGCCAATACCGGCATACCATTGTCCGCCAATCCTCCGCATAAAGTTATCGTAGAGCCTTATATAGTTAAACCGCATCGGCTGATCCGTAACTATTTTAGTAACACTGGACCCACTGATGTTAAAGGTGTAGGGCTGGCCCTGAAGCCCGTATATGCCAAGGCCATAAGTTGGCTGTGAAAAGAAAAGCAACCGGTTGTCTCCCGACATATACCATTTATTTTCCTTCAGAAACAAATCAAACCGGAGGTTCAAAAGGATCTGCGCCTTGGTGGTGAAAGATGCATTGATGAGTGCAGAGGAAAGCCGGGTTTTCTTGGGATCTCCGAGGTAGGAAGTTGAACTTATAGCCGCTCCCAGGACAAAACCATTTGCAGGACTATAACCCACGATGGGAAGAAGCGATATATTCTTAACATAGGGCTGCGGAATGGTGATCACAGGTTTGAAAGGTTTTCCTCTCCATTTCCGTATCACATCGAAAATATCGATCTGTTTGGTTTGATCAATGGAATCCTGCTGAGATGCGGTTGGTTTTTCCTGAGCCAATAATTTTGAGCCATGAAAAAAGAACGCAAAGAAAAGCAGACACGTGATTCTGGATATCGGGCCGGAAATTCTGGTGATGTTCTTTTTGGTCAATGCAGTTCGGTGGTTAACGAGGCGGTGGTGGAATTCTACACGAGTTATAAATTAAATCCTATTCTGATCTGAGGTCCGTACTCTTCCATGTCAAAAAGGAAACGGTTTGAACCGCTGCCTTTATTATAATTATTAGAGATAACGCGGTAGCCAATGCCCAGCTGTAAAAGCCGGGAAGCCCGGAATGCGATATCAGGCTGCAACTGCCAGGCAAACTGGGATCCTATGCCGAATCCGCCTATATCGGCCCTGAGTTGCAACAACCATTTATTTTGCAACCAGGTCCTTAACCGGGTGACCACAATGGGATCTACCCAGGTTACTGGTTTGCTTACATCTTTGTTCTGTGTGCCCGTGGGTGAATCAAACCGGATATTGACACCCGAAGTTATGGTATTTATGCGCGCGCCTAATCCTACCTCAAGCCATGGATTGAGATGATAAAGGGCTGCGAGCTCCCACCAAAACTGTTTCAGGTTGGCGGTACCGCTGATAATTCCGTTTTTACTGGATGCATCCTGAGAAAGGTCGGCATAGAAAAGATCTGAAGTATATGCAAGGCGGTCATTGTGTACTTCTGCATAGAGCATTCCCCCTATCTTAAGATAATCGAAAACCTTGCTGGCGGGTACACAGACAAATGTATTAGGCAGGTTACCGATTCCGGTAGTTCCACTCATACTCGTGAACATGATATAGGGCTCGAGGAATACTTTGTATTTGCCGGTCGAGTCAGGTGTCTGAGCTTTTACTGATGAACACAAACATAAAAGCATCCCTGACAACACTGCTGTGCAGGATCTGCTGTTCCACATTTGTTTGATAGTCATTTTCAGTTCAAGGTTGTTTGTCTATCATTTCCCAAAACCGGGACAGGTCCGGGTTTAATATAATGTCTGTTCTCCTGTTCTTCGCCCTTCCTTCCGGGGTTGAATTATCAGCGACGGGGTCATACTTGCCCTGGCCGGCCGAAGTTACCCTGTCCATCGTAACCTGATATTGATCTCTCAGCACCCTGACCACGCTGTTAGCTCTTTCCGTACTTAGTGACCAGTTGTCGGTAAACCCCTTGGTGACTTTTACAGAGTCTGTATGTCCCACAACATATATTTTCAGGTTAGGATTGTCATTCAGTACCTGGGCTACCACTGCCAGCGCCTCCTGACCTTTGGCGCCGAGTTTTGCGCTGCCCGGACTGAATAACAGTTCGTCCTGCATGGAAATATATACCAGTCCGTTCTTATAAGTTACCTCCACGCCGGCCTCGGCAAACTGGGCTAGTGCCAGTTCCGCTTTTTTCCTGATCTCTTTCATGGAAGTACCGTTAGCCTCCAGTGCCTGGTTGAATTCTTCCATCCTTCTGGCAACGGCCTCTTTAGCCACTTTGCAGTCATACGCTTCCTGCATGGCTACAGCATTCTGGCTTTTCATTTTTGCTATTTCCGTCTGGGAACCGGCAAGGGCAGCCTGTTGCTGCGTGATCTGGTTACTGAGCTGATTGTTCTGGGCTGTCATTTGCCCGATGACGCGGTTCAGGCTGTCTGATTTCTCACGCTCCATTAAAAATTCCTTATTCGGGCCACAAGACCATAAACAGACAGAAAGGAGAGCCGAAACAGACAATAATAATTTACCCATGAAGAATTACATTAGATATGAAAGCCGGGCTCCGGAATCTTAACCTCAATTGAATCGGGCACGAACCAGGCTCCCAAAATTAGTTTTATGAAGATGGCTTATCTAATTTAGTGGTATTTAACAGTAAAACAGTCCAGATGGTAGTCAACGCCCCATTTGCGTGATAACCGGTCAATAACAGACACTGAATTTAAAATGGCATATTGCAAAAAAATAAGAATGAAAAGACGGTTACTGGGCTGGCTGTTGGTCATTGGCTGTATCTGCTTTTTTGTACTTCCCCTCAAGGCACAACCGGGGTTTAAAATATTCCTGGTCGGGGATGCAGGGAACCTGACCGAGCCCGGAGAAACATTAAATGCATTGGGAAAGGCACTGAATGAAAACCCCAGAAGCGCAGTTTTATTTCTGGGCGATAACAGTTACCGGAATGTGATCTGGGGTCTCATTGCCGTTGGCTTTAAAGGATTTGACAGCAGCCAGAATACAATTGAGAAGGTAAGATCGCAACTGGTCATCCTGGATAACTACAAAGGACACGTTTTTTTTGTGCCTGGTAATCACGACTGGTGGAACAGAACGAATTATAAAAAAGGCAAGCCTAAACTGGCGATGGAACAGTCTTTTATCGAAAAAAATCTGAGCGCCAACAAAAACATCGCCAATCCGGAAAACACCTTCATCCCCCGGAATGGAGAATCAGGCCCCGATTATGTTGAACTGAACAACGATTCGATCCGGATCATATTTATAGACACTTACCGTATTATTCAAACAGGCTACAAAAAAAAGAAACTTCCAAAGGAAGTATTGCCATTCTTTAAGCGCCTGGACAGCGTCATAGCCGAAGGCTACCGTAAGCACCAGCAGGTGATTGTCGCCGCGCATCATCCCGTTTATTCTGTTGGGCCCTTAAACAATCACCTGAGTCATCCCTATCTTTTTGGGCGGATCAAGACTTCATTTATGGATTTTCCGGCTTACCGTGAGATGGCGGGTAAGATAGATACCATCCTTCATAAGTACCCGGGCATTTATTATGTCAGCGGTCACCTGCATGCCCTCCAGTATATATATACAAAGGACAAGGTTCGTTATATCATCAGTGGAGCTGGCAGCAAGGAGAACAGGATAAGCGAGAACCAGATCAAAGTCTACAACCACCAGCTCAGACCTGCCATCGACTATCTGCTGATGGAATGGAACTCCGGCGGATTCTTCGAGCTGGACTTCACCGGTCCGGGTGAGAAAACTTTTATGTATTACGACAATGCCCACAAGAAGTGCTATATACCCTAAACAGCCTTCTGTATTAAGGACGGATTCTCAGGCACCAATACACGCAGTTTAGAAAAGTATTGAATAAGTGAGGTACTTATATCGTTTCACTGACAGCGTCGAGGGTTATGTTATTGTTATGGTTTGCCTTAAACAAAGCTTTGACTGATTGCTTTTGTGCTATGCCGACTGATCAGCCTCCGGGATCTTACATCAGGAATCAGTAATTGAAAAAGATCAGTTAATCGGTGGAATTTCTCCAAGTAATTCGCGATTTCAATGGACAGGATCCGGCAGATTATCCTGTATATATGGCCGTAAGATGAATGATAAACACCGTGGCGTTATAGTACAATTGTACTTGGCTTATATGTATTGGTGGATTTTTTTTACCTTGATTCAATCATAAATACTGGTGGGAAGAGCCATTACTTTTGAATCTCCGAAGATTCGATGACCATGGAAAGTTCTTTTTCGAGGTCGAGAATAATTTCCCGGTATTCTTGCAGTGCATGCTGTTTTTCAGCTATTTCGCTCTCGAAATCATGAATCATTTTTGTACAAAGAAACAGGTCTGCGCAGAGAGACTTAAAATCGGAATCCTTTTTGTATAGTACATCGATGGCGGCCTGATGAGTAGGAAACCTGTTTTTTACCAGGCCAAGTTCCGTGAGAAGCGAGCTCATAACATTAGGTGTAAAAACAAATGATCATTCTTCTTTGCTTTTAGAAACGATATCAGTAATTTTATCGTTCGCTATCCGTCCCGTGCTTACTGAAGGTACTCTATTGTGAATCCAATTGTCATGCGATCCGGGCATTTAACGGTAAAACATCTGGGATGGGTACTAAAGCATCAGAAAGGGCAGGCGATCTTTTTTCGGGAGAATTTGTTCAGGAACAACTTCAAAAAATCTTTCTTTGTCCCGCATTTTCAGTCTCAGAAATTCTCAGGCGTTTTCTGACTTATATCGTCCAGGAAACGCTGGCAGGGAGATCGAACACCATTAAGGAATATACCATCGCCGTGAATGTACTTAACAAGCCGGCGAGTTTCAGGCCGCAACAGGATGCCATCGTCCGCATACATGCGGGTAGACTCCGCCGGGCGCTCAATTACTATTATAAGGAACAGGGTTCCCGGGATGAAATTGAGATTTCTGTTCCCAAAGGAAGTTATGTTCCACTGTTCACGACGCTTATCAAAGGCGAGGAAAGAAAGGAAATTATATTGCCGGTTCCTTCCAGTCTTTCATTGAATGATACGGTTACCCTGGTCGTGATGCCCTTTAAAACGCTGGAGACCGATATCGCCAGGTTGTCTTTCGTTGATTGCCTCGGACAGCAACTGGCGGCAGAATTCGGAAGATTTGCTGATTTTTCCGTAGTCTCTTACTATGCCACACAGCAGTCGACGGAGAAAAACAGGGATATCAGTGAGATTGCAATTCATTATGGGGCACAATACCTGGTCAGCGGAAATGTTCAGTTTGAATCCCGAAAAATGCGGGTCTCCGTTCAGCTGACAGATACACATTCGGGAACACAGGTTTGGAGTGAATTGTACCATAGGAATTACAGCGCTTCCAATTTGTTTGACATTGCAGACAATATCATTCCGCTGGTAATTGGAAATCTTGCTGATTTCAACGGGATCATCGCACAACAAATGGCACGCGGGATGACCAGGAACCGGAAGGGTAAACCCTGCTCAACGCCGATTTCATTTTACCACGAGTTCTACAATAACTTTCAGGAGTCGACATTTAAAAAAGTATTTTATTCGATGGAGCAGGCAGTCCAGCAGGACCCTTCCAGTGACCTTGCCTGGGCCCTCCTTGGCGAACTTTCCCTGTTGGCTTTTCTGTTTAGCCACGACACGAAAGAGAATCCGATGGTACAGGGCCTTCGGTACGCGCACATGGCGTTAAACCTCAATCCATTAAGCCAGCAGGCACATATTACCCTCGGGCTGGCTCACCTTTTATTTGACAGGAAAAAAGCTGCCTGTGAATCACTGGAACGTGCTTTGGCATTGAGCCCGAATGCGGCCGGTATGACCGGTGTCATTGGATGCCTGATGTTTGCGGCAGGTGAAACAGAGCGGGGCATATTTCTGATCAACCGGTCCATTGAACGAAATAAATCTTATCCTTCGATTTTCAATCTCTTCATAAGCCTTCACCACTTCATTCATCAGGAATTTGAGCTGGCATATCAAAGCGCTGAAAAAACAGGAATTCCGGATCTTGGCCTTAATATTTTGCTGAGGGTTTCCATTCTCAGCCGGATGGGTCGCAAAACGGAAGCCTCAGCCCTGCTGAAAACGCTTAAGGAAACGGCTCATCACAAAAGTTGGGTTTCCAAAGAATTTGTAAGCCGCCTATTGCTCGACAAAAAACTCGTCGACCAGCTGTTCCAGGGTTTAAAATCGGCCAGTATTCCGGTTCTTACCGTGGCTTGAAATAGCTTTGCCATCTCCGTTTACGTTTATCTGTTAAATGAACAGGACTCCGGTTGTTTAAGTAAAGTTAATCTACCTTAGGGTAAGACCTTCTGCCGCGCTTCCAGTATAATAAGAGTCTTTGATATGAAAACTGCGCGGTTTCCGGTGCTGAATATTGAACTTTTCCAGTCACTAAAATTAACTCTGGTGAGAAACCTGCATATTCCAAAGAAGACGGAGCTCCTGCTTACCATCTTCCTTATCATATCCTGCATGGCGGGATGGGGTCAGAAAAAACTTCCGGACAGCTTCAACATACGATCAGCGAGTTTTTTCCTGCCACAACCACTGCCCAAGGGACACTACTCCTCGTGTATTTCGGTTCTTTATGTGGTGACACCCCGGGACTGGACCGACGACGTGATCACGGCGCCTATGTTTTATTACCAGGCAAAATATACGCTGCCAAAATCTTTCAACGTCCAGGCCAGCCTCGCGACGCTTTTCATATCGAACCGTATCACGCTGGGACCTTTCTGGAATTATAAAATAAACGACAACAATTATGCGGGCGTGGGCTGGCAGGTTGTCTGGAATTATGGAATATTAAACCAGTTTGGATTTTCTACGCAGATCACGGGCTGGGAGCAACAGCCCTCGCTGACCTGGGGACACGTATTCGGTACGTATGCGTTTTCGGTCAAAGGAAATTTGTACTGGACCAACAAACTTTATTTCATTGAAGGCAAAAGTTCAATTCCCACTGCGAATCCCTTTATCAATGGATATGGAATCACATTAAACTTTGACCAGAAATTGTATAAGAACAGGGCATTTACGCTTGGTTTCAATATGTCATACCTCCGCTACCATATTGTGGCATGGCCCGCTTTTCCTGTAAACCAAAAACGATACTGGGTTCCTGAATTCCAATTCGGGCTGGCTCTGTAACCTAATAACATTATTATGAGAACTGCATCAAAATATTTCCTTGCCGGCCTGCTCTTCTTCTCCTGTTCCAAAAACCAGATCACTCCACAGCCCGACGTGAGTATTGGAAACGTAATTACGATTCCTACCAGTCCGATGAAGAAAATGGAGTCGATTTACAAACTCGCTTCTTCCATCACTACCCTGGGTACTGAATTTGTATGTAAGGTTTCAAAATTTAAAGTTTCATTTTTTGGCAATCAGGGCGTATTTATGATATTGAAATACGGCCTGAATCCTACTGACAGTACCCTGAAATTTTCAGGCTTCTGGCGATTTTCGGAAATAGCCACCCAAGGGCTGATCGACTTCACTGTACCGAAAGATCAGGCGAAGACATTCCTGTTGACCGGCGATCCCAGCGGACTGCAACTGGACGGTTTTTTTGAAAACGACAAATCGGCCAGTAACCCGATAAGCCTGAAATTCGACAGGGAGTTTTCTGACTATACAAAAAATACGCCTTTTGAGATTTATGCACATCACGGCGTACAAACAGTGTCAAATCCACCATTCGCTCAAAATTCGCTTAATGGTGTCCTGAACGATGAAGACTACGGTGTAAATGGAATGGAAATGGATGTGCACCTGACGCGTGATAACATACCGATCATGATGCACGATGCAGACATCGACATTCACCTCACGCTGAAGAGCCCGATAATAGGAGATTATAGTCAATACGCTTTCCCATTCATTGAAGAATATATCCGGCTGATCGACGGGCAACAAATACCTTCCCTTGATCAGTGTCTTACAGCTTTTGTCGATTCTACCACCATGAAATATTTCTGGATGGACGTCAAAGGGGACGACAGCGTATTCGAAGCTTTGCTTCCGGTAGTACAAAAAGCTTATGACCGCGCGGCAGCAGCGGGTCGGGACATCGTAATTTATGCTGATCTTCCGTCTAACACGGTTATTGAACAGTTTCAGTCTTATCCACCTTATCGCCAGTCAGGGCTGCCTACCATGTGCGAACTGACCTTACAGGATGTAATTGACAATGGATGCACCCGCTGGGGGCCGCGTTATTCACGCGGCCTGCTGCTCGACGACGTGCAACAGGCGCACGCACAGGGTATCAAGGTAATCAGTTGGACACTTAATGACAAAGGTCTCGTTAAATACTATATTGAAAATGGAATATTTGACGGATTTATTTCGGACTATCCCTGTTATGTAGTCTATGACTGGTATACACTTAAATAAAACTGATTAAACACCGATTTTAAAATATTCACATGCACATCTTCCGGCTTACATTAATTTCCACTGCCTGTTTTCTGGTCGTCCAGGGAATGGCGCAATCGGACAATATGATAAATTTCAAACCAGATAAAAATGTGGAAGCGCCTTACAAAAAGTTTTCCATTTATCTGGGAGCAGGTCCGAGTTATTTCTTTAATAACGTGGTTACTTTCAAAGACGACGTAAATTCCTGGCATTACCAGATTTCGCTCCGGTTTATGTGGGAGCCACCGCATTCCAAACTGAGCCTGGGTTTTGAAACAGGATACTACCGGCTGTATACGGCAGAAGCCGGAGAACCTATCGCGGCTCATGTGAGCAACAGTGCTATTCCATTCCAGTTGGTAGCAACCATGCGATTCAATAAGAATTTTTATGCCAGCTGGTCAATGGGCCAGAATTTGCTGATCAATACGGTCGATGCGAAAGACAAGCCTTATGATTTTAACGCCACCGCTGTTTCTCTTTCAGACGGTTCGGCAACCCTGGGATATAAGTTTGCCCAAAAGCCAAGACTTTCTTATGCAGTAGAAACCAAATTCTTTTATTCGGCAAGTTTTAATAACGCCACAGTAGCCATTCTGTTCCTTGCTGGTTTCAAACTTTAGCAGGTAGTCGTCCGTTAACAGCCGGACGCAAAAAAGGGAGCGCGAGCTCCCTTTTCTTTTTTAATTAGTTTATCCCCGTTTATTTAGCTGGTACAACTCCGGGAGGAAAGCTTGCCATGACTTTCTGCACTACCGTGTTGATTTGCTTTTCAGGATCATTGGAAGGTGCATCTATATCCTGGTTACCTACTCCTTCCCAAAGTAGTTTTTGTGTTGCGGCGCTGGCTACTTCGATGATCAGTGATCCTGCCACGTAGTTCTGGACATTCACCGTAGTAGACATATTTCCGCCACCCCATGCATAAGGACGATAACCGCCTCCATAGCCATAAGAATTGGCGACAATCTCCTTTTGGTTTTTCATGATGCTCGTAATGTTTACCAGCAGATCTGCATTTTCAGATTCTGTAAAGCCTTTGGCAAGCATCTGCGCACGAACGGCATTGATCACCCTGGTCTGGTTAAACTGACTGAGTGCCTGATACTGTTGTTCCAGCTTCACGATGCGGAAGGTTTTATACTGGCTGAAATTGGCGGTATGATCATAATCGTAGGTTACCGTTAACTGCGGACCGCAGGCAGAAAATAAAATCGCAAGCGAAAGGACCGCGGCGGAAAGACTGACCAGTTTTTTCATAATTGATGTTTTTGAAAAGAGAATAAGTAGGTGAAATGGTTATTTACTTAAGCGGACGCGGACTAAATTTAGTTCAGGGGGAGGAATTATGAAGTAGATGACCTGTTTAACTGTAAAACAAAAGTAGCAAAAAATAGAATTAGCTGTTCATTTGCAATGGCAACGGATGATTTGGATCCGGCCGGTTCTTCATCCCTGTAGTGGGGTACCCGTGTTTTAAAGGTATGCTGTGAGGCGGAAACATAATTTAACTGTTAAACGAATTCCTGATGCGCGGACCAAGCTGGAGGCTTATCATTCTTTTTCTGGCTGCTTCTCCGGCCTGCCTGAGAGCGCAGGATTCCGGTTCGGTTAAGCGGCAGATCTGGCCTGAGGTGGACGTCTACTACCGGTTTAATGAGCGATTCAGGCTTTTTCTTCAGCTTACCGGCACGGAAGCCAATTCGGAATATACCGATGGTACTGTGGGCGCTTACGTGGATTATTTTGCGTTCCCCTGGTTAAGGCACAAGCTCAACCCGGAACTGTACGACAGCACAGGCGGTTATTACTGGTGGTTCAGGCTGGGTTACTCCTATTCAAGTGCTCCAGCGGGAGAGCCAAAGAAAGTGGTGAATATCCTGGAAACAGAATCGAACAACAGTTTTGACCTGCCGGCAAAGATTATTCTTGAGACCCGTAACCGCTTTGACTGGCGTTTTGTGAACGGAGACTTTCAACCCATTTACAGACCGAGAGCAAAATTTGTACGAAACCTGAAAACGGATTATCTGACCTTTAATATTTATCTGTACGGAGAATATTATTTCTATCTCAATGACCATTCCGACGACCGGTTCCGACTATGTCTTGGCTATGTGGTAAAAGTTCTCAAATGGCTGGACCTTGAAACATATTTCCTCCATCAGTTTCCCAATTCTCCCAAGGTATCACAGCTGGAAGCAATAGGGTTCAAACTGGATATGTATTTCAACTCCAAACAGCCGGCGAAATAAAAAAGCCCCGCCGGGGCAGGGCCTTCTGGTCAAAGGGAAAGAAATCCTATTGCAATTTTTTTGCGTAGTTGGTGTTGGAGATCATCAGCTTCATATTCTTGGCCGGCATGTCCAGTTCACCACTGTCAAAAGCCGTTAGCCCGTTACTGAAAGACTTATAGTTTGCGCTGCCACTGATGGCGTCCCCGGACGTCATTGTACTTTTGAAATTCTGACTGATATAGGCCAGGGTTTTACCTGAAACATTCAGTACTAGCTGATCGTTTGGTTTATTTACATTCGACCCTGTGATCGTAATCGTATTGCCGGACTGCGATACGTTTCCGTTGTCAAAAAAATCAACCATCTTGCCTTTTGACATATACAGGTAAGTGGCACTTGTCTGAACTGCATCATCGACATAGGATTTCATTTCCGCCATTTTTTTCCTGGCGATATCCCCGCGTATTCCCCTTGTAGGCGGCGGATCGGTCATTTTGGACGAAACGGCCGTGGTCGTGACCTTTCCGTCGGGTCCGACTGAAACCGAACTCACAATGGTGTTCTTTAGCTGACCTTCCACAAAAACCTGTACAGTGCGCGTCCAAACATAATTTGCCAGCTGTACACGGTTGGCGGCAGCTGCGCCCGAGACCTGCAGGCTCAGGTTTGTTTTGTTTCCTGCCTGCGCCTGGCTGAATTGAAACAGGACCAGCAGCATTCCACAAAAGAGAATTGATTTTTTCATTTGATTGCAATTGAGGTTTAATTTTCGGAACTCATTTCTCACGGTATCTCGTTCTCCATGCGAAATTGGATCAAATAACGATCAGTTGGCGGAATTGGGTCGTTTATCGGTTAAATGACATCGGTCATGGTAATACTATGCCCATAGACTCAAATGGTAACGCCTCTGCTTCCTCTTACCCTGGGAAGGGACATGCTTTGGTGTATTCTGGGGAAAATTTCTTTGCAGCATAATCAGTATGTATTAAATTGATCTACCCGAAGTCCATAAATTACCCCGCATGCCCCCAAAATATGATATCCCCGCTTACCTGGTTCGATTTTCATTCATTGTATGCCTTTTTTTAGGCATGTCATGGACCCCGCCAGTCATGGGTCAGATGGCAGACTCGGCTTCAGCCAGCCGGGGAAAGAAAATGAATAATGTTATTAAACTCAACCTGACAAGCTGGATTCTTTATTCCAGTGGCATCCAGTTGAGCTATGAGCGGGTGCTCTCGCCCAAACGAAGCATAACGATTTTCGGTGGTTATATTCAGTTCCCTATGCCCACCGTGATCGAGAACAGTACAATGCAATTCGATTTGAATAAAGCAAAAAGTGGGTTCGTTATCGGATCCGAGTATCGCTTTTATCTGAAAAAAGAGAACAAGTATGATGCACCTCATGGCGTTTATCTGGCGCCATTTGTGAGCTACTATCATTTTAAGAACCAGCGAAGCGGAAGAGATACGCTGACCAATGATAAACTGACGCTGAATTCAACCCTTGATTTTCTGAATATCGGCGGGGAGATCGGATATCAGTTCATTATAAACAAACATTTATCCATTGACTGCGTAATGTTTGGCCCTGCCGTATCCAGTTATTATTTCGGTGTGAAACTGGACGGCAGCACATCCGGAAACCATTCAGAAAAATTACAGCAGATTATAGATGCACTGAAAAAGAAATATCCCCTGTTAAATGATCTTTCCAAAGGTGAGACCGTAACTTCTAACGGTGTTTCTAATTTCTGGGCACTCGGATTCCGTTACACCATACAGATCGGGTGGCGTTTTTAAGATACTTCCGGCACTGACCTGGCTGCAGGTGCCGGCCCGGGAACTGCCGGGGAACCGGACTTGATCATCTTATCTACCCTGCTGAGCAGGTATAGACTTAACATGGAAATGCTTACCACGATATATCCCAACGTATCGTAGTGTTCTAGCGGACTGAATTTTCCTTTCTGCACCACGATCACACCGGCAAATGCCGCGGCAATTCCGCCCGCAATCTGCTGCAGGGATGCATTGACGCTCATGAATGCTCCCCGGTCCTGCATTACAGGAACCGCAGTGATCAGGGCCTGGGATGGAACGATCCTGCCCATTATCCCGGCCATCATCAGCACATTAAATAATACGACGAGCAATAGCGGTGTCGGACCGAGATGCGTGTAAACCACCACCATAATGGCCATCCAGGCGGTAGCTATGGCAAAAATTTTAAACTTGTCCTTTTTATCGCTGATTTTGCCCACAAGCGGCATAATAATCAGGGAGCCAAGGCCGGATACCATAAAGATCAGGGGCAGCTGATGCTGCGTAATTCCCAGATTGTTTACGGCGAATGCGCTTCCAAAAGGCATCATCATGAATCCGCCAACAGAAAGCAGTGCAGTGGCTGTGAAGCCGATGCGGTAATTTTTTTTGGCAACGGTATGCATCAGGTGCTGAAGGGCTGATTTGTCCCTCTGCACAGCGAGATGTTTCGTCAGCGGTTGCAAACGCCATGAAATAAAGAAGGCAACGATGATCGCCATTCCGCCAACCCAGATAAAAGGCGCGTGCCAGCCCCAGGCATTGGCAAGGTACAACCCGATAGGAATTCCCAGAACCTGACTTGCCCCAAATCCCATCTGAACGAAACCCATCACACGGCCACGATGCTGCAGGTCAAAAACATCGGCTATGATAGCCATGGAGACCGAACCGATTACTCCGCCAAACAAACCTGTTATGATCCTTGCCGCCACCAGCGTGGGATAAGAGTTGGCCACTCCGCAAAACAGGGTGCCGGCGATAAAACCACAATAAAAAAAGAGAAGCAGTTTCTTTCGGTCGAACCGGTCGGCAAATCCTGCCGTCAGGAGTCCGGATATACCCGCACTGAATGCGTAGGCAGATACCGCAAAACCAAAATGAGCCGGCTTCAGCCCAAGAGATTTCATAAGAATATCGCCCAGCGGAGACATGACCATAAAATCCAAAATTGCCGTGAACTGGGTAACGGCCAGAATGAAGATGACAAATTTCTGATAGGAAGAAAAGGCAGCTTTGCCTGCAGGTTTATTTTCCATATGAAAAGGTAAAGGGAGGGTAAATTAGTAAATCCCTTTCAAAGGAAATGTCCTCCCCGCGTTTAGAACGCAAGGTGGCTTCTTCGGGTTCCAAAAACCTAAAAGAATATACCCCGGTGCCATCGCAGGTCAGGGATGAAAGGGAAAAAGAAGGAAGGTGACAGTGCGCCTATTCAGGCAAAGGATCAGAAAATAACTTTTTCAGTTTTGCAATGTCGCAGGTGGCCTGGTGGCGTGCGATTTCAACCCGGTTGAGGGTACCGTCCAGGATCGACCGGATATCGCTTTTCATCATATCGATGATTCCGGACTTGTTGAGGTCCTTTGATATCGTCTTTGCTATTTTAGCCGGCATTTGCGGGACAGAAACCACCTTGTCCAGTATTTCCTGGAGATAGTGACCGATCTCATGCATGTTGTTGGACTGAAGTATTTTGAAATGCAATTCGCGGATACCGGAAAGAAGGGATTTGTGCAGTTGGCTTTTCATGAGTTGTCGTTTAAAATAAGGAATGAGGTTTGAATAACCTGATAAACTGGCGTCCATGAAATTTTCTCTTGCAATAATAGGGATAGCAATCAAAAATAAGGCCATGCGGGCCGGCTTTTTATCCCCATTTAATCAAGTAACGTGTGATTAGCGCCCAGATTGCCCTGGCCGTAACAAATAATAATTTCCCCGCAGGGTTCAGGCCCTTAATATGTAATGTTTCTAAAACATTAATGCAACAGTTTGTTTAAGTAGTTATAACTGTTGGTAACGTTTTGTATAGGTTGCGGTGCCCCGTCCTGTTCAACAAAAAAATATTTCATCCCGGATTCCTGTGCATTCTCAAAAACGCGTTTGAAATCCACTACGCCCGATCCTACTTCTGCAGGGTTCATGGTGGTTTTATCCAGGTCCTTTACATGCCAAAGGGGATAACGGCCGGGATACAGTTTGAACAGTTCAACAGGATCCTGTTTGGCCTTGGTAGCCCAGGCGAGATCGAGCTCCATTTTCACCAGGTCCTTATCGGTATGACCTAAAATATAGTCGAAAGGGCGGACTCCTTCAATAGTGTCAAATTCCGTCTGATGATTGTGATAGGCAAACTGAACCCCGTTTTTTTTGCAGGCTTCTCCGGCTTTGGAAAAAACGTCCACGGCAGTTTTTATCTCGTCCATGGTATTCACCGGAATGGCAGAACATACCAGATAGCTGATACCACCCTCAGCTGCATCATCGGCCAGTTCCTGATAATTCTCTTTCAGGTTAGCTGACTTTGGCCTGTTCTTAAATTGTTCAGCCATCTTTTGAATCCGGGCGGAATCTTCAGCCGTTTTCGCCATTTTCATGATCTGTTCTATCGTGAAGGGTGCACCGGGCACATGGGCGGAACGCCAGTGCATGCCGGCATCCTTCACCATGGAAGAAAATTCTTTCGGTTTGTAGCCATAAAAATTGCCCTTCTGTGAACCGGCACTTTCCACCTCCTTATAACCGATGGCCGCTACCTTATCCAGTGTGCCCTTTGTATCGGTTGTCATCAGACTGCCCAGCGTGTAAAGTTGAAGGCCGACGGGAACTGTCGCTGCCGGACCAAAGAAAGCTGCGGCGTGCCCAAGCTTCGGAAGGAACATGCCAGCCAGAGCGTAAGCTCCTGTTTGTTTTAGAAATTTTCTTCTGTTTCCCATGTTGTTGGTTTTTTATGGTGAACTCAAATACGCCGATCTACCGGTCACTTAGAGCTATTAAATATACCCCTCAACAGTGCAAAAAATATTCCTTCGTCAAATTGTTCTACTTACTCAATCCGCTATCCGGTTACCTCAAACATGCCGATCCTCTCTACGGCCCGGCTACGCGATCCTTTTTAAAAGCTGACCGCGGTCTCATGCGCAAACAAACTGAATTAGTCAGGGTTCAAAAGCGTGCTGTGAAAAGTTGGATATTGGTGCCCGTTGATCCGTGTCTGCCGAAAATTCAATGAAAAGGAATGTAAAAAAAACCATTGGAGGAAGGGCTGGTTTTGGGGGTGAAACCGGAGCATTTCCATGCGAGTCAGCGGGGTAATGGATCGGTTTTCTCTGGTATCCGATACTCGTACTCTTGTCGACGGGCCATTACAAATAAAAAAAGACCGACTTAAGCATTAAATCAGTCTTTCCATGCAATTAATTGAAAATCAGTGACCCCGTCAGGATTCAAACCTGAAACCTTTTGATCCGTAGTCAAATGCTCTATTCAGTTGAGCTACGGGGCCATCCCGGATATGGCGTATCCGATGGGCGGCAAATATATGCCAAAAAAAATGGAGTAAAAAATCGCAACCTGCCCCATCGCGCTTAAATTTAATGGTCTGTCATTGTAGATTACCCGCCATTGAAGAATTCCTCTTCCCTTCCCCTGCTCGCACGAAAGATCAGCGTGCTGCCGCTGGCCGCCGTTATTTTTTTCACTGTATCCGGAGGTCCTTACGGTATTGAACCCCTGATCGGTTATGCAGGCCAGTGGGCTATTCCGCTGCTCCTGGTCACGCCCCTCCTCTGGGATATTCCGATCATCCTGGTCGTGCTGGAACTTAATGGAATGATGCCCGTGGAAGGCGGATACTATGAATGGGTGAAGCGCGGTTTAGGCATACGATGGGCTTTTTATGAAGGATGGTGGACCTGGCTCTACACTTTTGTAGACCTGGCGATTTATCCCGTTTTCTTCGTGGAATACGCTTCCTTTTTTTTCCCCGGCATCGAATCTTTCCGCGTACCGGTTTTCTTGGGTATGATATGGTTTAACGCGCTGCTGAATATCCGCGGGATTGTTCCGGTGGGAAAAACGGCCATGTTGCTGACACTCGCTGTGCTCCTGCCCTTCCTGATACTTTTTGCCACGGGTTTCGCACACCCCCAACCGGAAGCTGTATCCCATCCGGCGGGCATTCCTTCCACGGGCATGGCATTGTTTACCATCATGTGGAATTTTATCGGGTGGGATAATGCCACTACGTACGCGGGAGAAGTGAAAGGACCCGTAAAGGCTTACCTGAAAGCCATTGGCATTGCTTTTTTCGGAATTTATTTTTTCTATTTTTTGCTGACCTGGCTTGCCGTGCATTCCGGAATATCCGGAGAAACTCTGGCAGAAAAAGGAATTCCCTATCTCGGCTATGTGATGGGAGGAAAAGGGTTGGGTATCCTTCTTTCGCTGGGCGGTATGGCAAGCATGCTTGGAATTTTTTGCGCCGTATTGCTTTCTGTTTCCCGAATTCCTGCGGTCATGGGCCGGGACCGGCTTCTGCCAGGAATTTTTTCCCGTCTGCACACAAAGTATGATACTCCGTATATCTCCATCATCATCTGCGCATCGCTGGTAAGTCTTCTTGTTCTTCTTCCGCTGGAAGATCTTCTCGTAACCGATATCTGCCTCTATTCTGCCGGTATCTCCCTTGAATTTGCCGCCCTGATCAGGCTTCGGAAATCGGTTGCGGGACTGAGTCGTCCATTTAAAATTCCATTGAAGAAAAGAGGGCTCCTTTTACTTTTTATTGCACCTGCCGCTATATTCTTCATTGCATTGACGGGCGCTTTTATAGGAACCGGGGAGAATGCCCGCGCGGGACTTTTTTCCATCGCGGGCATCCTGTCTGCTCCACTGGCCTGGATTTTTTTTGGAAGAAAAAACAGAACAGAACGGCCATCGTCTCAATAGAACAAAGACCTATTTTTCACCAGGCAGGCCAAAAGCCACATAGCTGTCACCCGACATGGTGCCCAGCTTTCCTCCGCCGCAGGCTATCACAATGAATTGTTTTCCCCTGACGGAATACACGGCAGGTGTTGCAAAACCCGGATGAGGCAGACGTGTTTCCCACAGCAGTTTTCCATTGGCCTTGTTGAACGCCCTGAATTTTCCATCTTTCGTGGCAGCAATAAAAAGTAAACCGCCGGCCGTGGTTACAGGCCCTCCATAGTTTTCAGTTCCGGTCTGTGGCCTTCCTGCTTTTTCGAGGCTGTCTTCATTGCCCAGCACCTTCTTCCACACCAGGTTGCCGCTGTTCATGTCGATGGCCGACAGCGTTCCCCAGGGCGGGGAAAGCGCGGGATATCCTGATTTTGACAGGAACTTATGATATCCGGAAATCGTGTAGGGAACCTGACGGAATTTTTCAATAGCCGTCAGTCGCTTGCGGTAAGTCCTTTTCTTTTCAGAGGACAACTCAAGTACATAGGAAGCAATGGCTTCCTTATCCTGCTGCGGTAAAAAAGAATAAGAAGGCATCATTCTTCTGCCGGTTGCGATAAAGCTGATAAGCTGATCGCGGTTCATTTTTTTATTTATATCGAGTATCGAAGGATAATTTCCCGAACCCTTTCGGTCAGCGCCGTGACAGGACATGCATTGCTGTCTGAATAATTTTTCTCCTGCAACCCCATAGGTTGACAACGTATCCGCCCTGGTATCCACGTCCAGCATATGCAGTATCCAGGCCATTTCATTGGCATTGACATAGAGTATACCGGTACCGGGGTCTACCGACGGACCACCCCATTCCGCACCTCCGTCAAAACCCGGAATAATGATCGTTCCCTTTTTGGATTGCGGCGTGAAAATCCTGCCCCCGCCATATTCTGTCCAGCGGGATTTTACGTCGGCAAATTCCTCGGGTGACAAATAGGGGTTGATGTCTTTTTCGGTGAAAGCCTGCCTTACAAAAGGTGCCGGCTTTTGAGGAACAGGCTGGGTTCCGGAAAGTTTTTCCCCCGTCAAACCGGTCTGTGTATCCACTGGTGATTCCACAATAGGAAAAAGAGGTGTTCCGGTTTTGCGGTCGAACAGAAAAACGAAACCTGTCTTGGTAGTCTGCGCCACGGCTTCAACGGATTTCCCGTCATGCCTCACCGTGAGCAATACCGGCGCTGACGATGGATCCCAGTCCCAGGTATCGTGATGAATGTATTGAAAATGCCACAGGTGTTTTCCACTGGAAGCGTCCAGAGCAAGCATGCAGTCGGCATACAGGTCATTCCCTCTTCTTTTGCCTCCCCAGAAATCCATGGAGGAAGAACCCAGTGGTATATACGCAATTCCGCTCTGCTGATCAACCACCATGCCCATCCAGTTGTTTGCGCCTCCTGTGTTTTTCCAGGCATCGGGATCCTCCCAGCTTTCATAACCGGGCTCCCCGGGATGTGGGATTGTATGGAAAATCCAAACCATTTTGCCGGTCCGGGTATCATAGGCGCGGATATGCCCTGGTGCTGCGTCCATTCCTTCTGAGACACGGGTTCCGGCAAGAATTAAATCCTTGTAAACGGTAGGCGCTGACGTTGCCGTAACAAATAAACCGGAGGCATCCGCCTCCAGTCCCTCTCTGAGATCGATTTTCCCTTCTTTGCCGAAACCGGCAACGACTTTTCCCGTCCTGGCATTCACGGCCCGCAGGTAGGGACCTGCGGTATAAAACAGTCTTTCATCATCTTTCCCATCCGTCCAGTAGGCAACACCGCGGCTGTTGTTAAGGTTAAAATCCACTTTCTTTCCCCCGGGTGTTGAATCAAAGGGATAGTATTCCCATTTCAATTTGCCCGTTCCGGCATCCAGTGCAAAAAGTTTCAGCTGGGGAGAAGTTCCGTAAAGAGTGCCGCCGACGATGATCGGGTTGCACTGGATCTGGGAATGAGCCGCTGTATCGGCATCGCCTGTATGAAAGGTCCAGCTCACAACGAGATCTTTTACATTGGAAGTGTCAACCTGATCCAGGTTTGAATATTTGTTCCCGGTATAATTGCCATTCACCACACCCCAGTCTTCGTAATGGTCGTGTTGCTGACGGCAGGAAAACAACATTATGCATCCGGACATTCCTATGCCGGCCATAATGACTTTAAGGAAAGCATTCATATAAGCGTCATTGATACTAACGTCAATATACAACCGAAATCAACAGCAGGCTGTGTTGCAAACCCCGGTACGTGTTATAGATCAGGATATCCCTGACCTGCCTGCTACCCGCAGGACGCTTTACCAAGATGTCAGGAATCTGCTGTTGTTGCAGGATTTCCAAAGCCAGCCAGCTGGCATAAGCCCCAGCCGTACAGTATTCCCCGCACAGATGCTTGAAACGGGCAATTCCGGTTGTTTCCGGAAAAAGTTGCTCGGCAGCTGTATAAAAAGGATCGAGGCGGTCATCACCGTCTTCCCCTGTGATCAGCAGGTCCGGAAAATAAGTCCGGCCCTGCGCCTGCAGGAATGAACGGATACTTTCCATGACCTGGTTCAGGTCGGTGGAATGAATGGTCCTCATAGCCCTCAGTTTTCCAAGCGCTCCTTCACTCCGGTTGCTGACACGTGTCATGAGTGCACCTTCTCCCGCGATCGTACCGCTGGTCTTTTTTCCGAACAGTTTCCGGTTGCTCAACGCCGTATTCGAAAACCATCCCGCCAGCCTGTCGATATTATGATTATACGGTGAGATTTCGTCGGTCGCCCCAAGCAGGTATTCCCGGTCAGGATTTTCTTCTATCCACATGTACGCATCCATCAGGGCGTTTTCGAAAGCAAGGCCCCGGTGCACATGGGTAATATTATATCCGTAATTTTTTGTTGTCAGCGCAATCTGTGCGGCGGCTGCATTGGACGTGCTTTGCACAAAACTGGCCGGTGTAAGCAAACCTTCGCGGTATTCCAGGATTTGATTCAGGAATTTGATACAGTCTTCCATTCCGCCATTGGCGGTTGCCAGTATGATGCCGTCCGGTGCAGGCTGGTTTTGCAGAAGCGGAAGGGCCGCGCCTACAGCCATGCGAACCGATTTTCCCATTCTCCTTTTCAATGCTGCAGGAATTCCTGCATAGGCCGGTTCGATCACAGAAAGCCGGTTATCCACCGCTTCCTGCAGAGAAAATTCCCTGTGGCTGCCGGGGAATCCAGCCTGAGGAGAAATGCATATCGTGGAATGAAAATAAAACATCATCAACAGCTTGAAAAAATGAGAGAACTGCAGTTGCCGCCAAATCCAAAAGAGTTCGACATCACGTGACGCAGCCGGGCAGCATCCGTATGTCGCACAGGGACAAGGCCCGTGGACGGTATGGGATTCCTGAAGCAAAGCGAGCCATACACTTCCTGATAAAAAAGGTTCAGCACGGAATAAACCGCTTCGATGGCGCCGGATGCACCAAGGGTATGGCCTGTATATGACTTGGTGGAAGAAAAAGCAGGCGGTTGGTCAAAAAGCCTCAGCATTGCCCGGCTTTCCGTCTCGTCATTGTTTTCCGTTCCCGTGCCATGGGCATTGATATATCCGATGTCAGCAGGAAAGAGTCCTGCTGATTCCATGGCTTCCCTCATGGCGAGATAGGGGCCGTCTCCTTCAGATGAAATGGAAGAAGGATGATAGGCATCGTTTTTATTTCCAAATCCGCTGTACACGGCATACGCTTTTCTGCCATGCAGATCTTCTTCTTTTTCCAGCACCAGAAAAGCTGCTCCCTCTCCAAGGTTCAGTCCGTTCCGGTCGCGGTCAAAAGGTGCGCAGGGTGCAGTCGAGAGGATATTGAGTGCATTAAATCCGTTGATCGTAAATTTCGCCAGACTTTCAGCCCCGCCCACGATGGCACGTTGTGCAAGTCCGCGGCGGATGAGCCGCGCACCATAAGCAATGGAATTGGCAGATGAAGAGCAGGCTGTATTGATGGTAGCTACTTCACCGCTGATCCCAAAGCGCTGTTGCACGGCAAGCGTCACCGAGGCGTAGTCATATTGTTCAACCCAGGCAGAACCCTGCGATTCGGCCTGCGCATCCTGGAAGAGTTCTTCTGTAAGGCAAATGCCGCCTACCGTGGTTGCACCCACCAGTGCAGTGCCGTCTGAAGAAAGAATGTCCGGTGAAAGGGCTGCATCGCTTATTGCTTCTTCCGCAGCAATAAGCGCTAACAGCGAAGTGCGTGTAAGTGTTGGCGAAGGCAAAATAGAAATGCGATTCATCAGGTCCTGATTGCTGTATGGGACCTCTGCGGCCGGAAGTTTTCCGGCATATGCCGTAGGATAAAATTGAATCGTCCCTATTCCGCTGTGTTCTTTTCTCAGGCTTTCCCTGTTTTCTCCGAGATTATTACCCAGAGCACTGATGATCCCCATTCCAGTGACAACTATTCTGCTCAAATCGGGCGCTTTACTTTGTTCTGTGTTTCTCGATATAGTCGACCATGGTATTAATATCCGTCAGGATCTTCCGGCCTTCTTTCGGATCCTGGATATTGATACCATACTCACGGGAAAGAAGTACAATCAGTTCGATGGAATCAATGGAATCCAATCCGAGTCCTTCACCAAAAAGTGGCTCCTCATCCTTAATATCTTCGGGCTTTACCGTAGTCAGGTTCAGAAACTGAATGATCTGTTCTTTTAACTGTTGCTTGAGCGCCGCTGTTTCCATTTTTCTAAATTATATTTTTTTTCTTCAGGCCGTAATACGTTACCGCCTGGATGACTGCGGTTATACCCAATAAAGATAGAATATTCGGCCATATGTCC